>WLWD01005758.1_pt1 | contig 74688 bp, 45 predicted proteins | sample 6712731 | NCBI WGS metagenome assembly WLWD01 (sample SAMN12718690, study PRJNA576275) | sponge metagenome | isolation source: marine sponge | host: Mycale hentscheli | place: New Zealand: South Island, Marlborough, Capsize Point | collected 2014-11-01
ACTGCACAAGTTGATAACCTTTGTGGCAAACAGAGTTGCCATTATTCAAGAACTTCTGCCTGGAGTACCATGGAGACACATAAACAGTGAAGAAAACCCTGCAGATTTGCCAAGCAGAGGCATCTCAGCTGATGATATGGTGAAATCAACACTTTGGTGGAAAGGCCCCAAAATTCTGCAATACAAAAGTCAATGGCCAAATGATTGCCACTACTTCACTGGTGACAAACTGCCTGGGATGAAATCCACTACCACTGTGCTGTTGACACTACACAAGACTGAAGAAAACTGCACTCTCTGGGAACTTTACTCATCATATTTCAAGTTATTGAGGATTGTGGCTTGGATTCTAAGATTCCACAGATGTTGCCTTGCCAAAAAGAAGAAAATAAAAACAGCAACTATCAACAATAACACCACCATTCAAGATGACAAACTTTTTCTATCCTACAGTGACATCAGACATGCAAAATTTACATTGCTCAGGCAGCAACAAATGGACAGCTTTCCTGAGGAATGGAATTCGATCTCAAAAAACAAGCTACTTCCCAAGTCATCTCCTCTGGCGGGCCTGAGTGTCAGCATCTCTGACAAGCAAGTATTGATGGTTTCCGGAAGAGTCAGTGACAGAAAGTTGATTCCTCTGTCTGGAAAGCACATTCTGACCAAGCTGTTGTTGAGGACACTTCATCAATTCTACTCTCATGCAAGCAACACTACACTCATCAGCATTGTGGGAAATGAATTCTACATCATTGGAATAAAAAATCAGCTGAAGAAAATATCAAGAACATGTACAAAGTGTCAACAAGTAAATGCTCATCCTATGTCTCAGAGAATGGGATTGCTGCCATCCATCAGGACCAAGCTTCAGCCTCCATTCTTCATCAGTGGAGTTGATTTTGCTGGTCTAGTCACACTGAGAGAGGGAGCAACCAGGAAGCCTGTACTCTTCAAGAGTTATCTCTGCTTGTTCATCTGTATGAGCACAAGGTGTGTGCATCTGGAAGTGTGCAAATCACTCAGCACTGAAGATTTCCTAGCTGCCTTTTGGAGGTTCAGCAACAGAAGAGGATGCCCACAAGAAATGTATTCAGATAACGGAAGCAACTTCCAAGGTGCAGCCAATGAGTTTTACAAGCTTCAACAGATAGTGAAGAAGGCAAAACAACAACTGCAAGCTCATGTGCAGAACATAAAATGGCACTTTACACCACCAAGATCTCCAAATTTCGGAGGCATTTGGGAAGCAGGAATAAAGGTGATGAAGACCTTGATGAAGAAGATGGTGGAACCACATCCACTCAAACTTGATGAGCTCATGAATGTCATCACCAGTATTGAAGCCTTAATGAACAGCAGACCACTGTTATCTGCTGAAGGAGTGGAACTTGAGGAAGGACTGGCTTTGACTCCAGCTCATTTTCTTATCTACAGGCCAATGAAGGCACCCCCCACTCCAGCAATATCAGCTGCAAAAATCACATCTCTCAGAAGGTGGCAACTTGTGCAAAGATTGCAGCAAGACTTTGAACAAGCATGGAGAAGCAGCTACCTTCAATCACTCCAAGCCAGAAGCAAATGGAGGAAGCCTGAACAAAATCCTAAGGTTGGTGACATAGTATTTGTGAAGGATGACACCCTGATGCAGCATGACAGATGGCCACTTGGGAGAATAACAAAGTTGTTTACTGGAAATGACGGAGCTGTCAGAGTGGTGGATGTCTACTGCAACAACAAAACGTACAGAAGAGCTATAAATATGCTGATTCCACTTCACCTAGAAGCAGATGAAAACAAAGCAGCATCTCCTCAACCCAACTCCACTTCAAAAGCCGATGGCTGCCAGAACACCAACACCACATCTACACAGTAAAAGTCAATGTCACTGGCTACTTGTCCCAACAAGGATTACATGTTCAATGTTTACGTGGTGTCACCTTTTCTATTAGTGCATCTTACTTCAATGTTGTGGCCGGAGTATGTTTGGGTTTCCCAAACATCAACTAACTATTTGCTGTTGAGCAGCACTGAACAGTCAACAACACTCATTAAATAATGGAGTCATAAAACCCATTAAACACTCTTTTAATGTATTTGATTTTCACATATGCTGACTCATGTTTTTTGTTCTTGGTTTTGGTTGGGTGCTCTCTGTTTTTTTGAGAGTGTCCAGGTTTTGAAAATGAGAACAACTCTATAGCTGAATAACCAGAGTTTCAGTACTTGCGACACTAACAGATACTAACAACAAAGAAAGTAAAAAAAGTATTTTATTTTGTCACTTGTAAAGTTATTGATGAAGGCTCCACGGAGCCGAAACGTTTGAACTATTATAATAAATACTACAGAAATTAAAATTAATATATATTTTAGTATGTAGCTATAAAGTAATAATAATGGATCTTAATGAAATACTTAATTAAGTTATTTTACCATCACTTCATCCTGTCATAGCTTGTGATACCTAATATTTTTAATCAGTGAATAAGTATTGATCAAAACTGAATCCTGTCATTCATTTGTAGTGTACGCCTGTACATGCAACTTGTTTCCTGTGTAGGCATGGTTTGCTGTTGTTGTTGTTGTTGTTGTTTTTCCTTCTATAATTGAATCATTTTAGATGTTCAATTTCTTATGTGATAATTTTCAATCAATACATTTTTTTTCCCTTATGCTGGTCCACCAAATTGAGGCATATGTGAAATATGCACTGTCCACACATCGGGGATTTGCAACTGTTGCATTTTCTATATCTTCCACTAGGATTTTTGTTGTTCCAACTACCATTTCCGTGGTTATTATATTTACACATTGGGAATGAATAATATAATTTTTTCGTATATCCCAGGTATAATAAACAAAACATACATCATAAATTTTTGTATGTATAATTATTATTATTATGTAAATATTATCAAAATTGTCAATGCATGTAAATAGTAACCATGGATATGCTATGATTTTGATTGTTTAATGGATCTAGTTTGCAATTAACTTAAACAATATCCTTTACATAAAATATTAACAATATAGACATGAGTAATGTTATAAAAATTTAGTACAGATAATGTATTTGTTTATTATTTAGACATTCCCACTAAAGCTAGACTGGAGGCGTGGTTCTGACATGCCAGTGGCTATGAGTAACTACATCCTATCAGTAGAGATAAATGATACGGTGTATGTTGGAGGAGGGAGTGGCAGAGTTGAATATACCTACATAGTGATGGCATACGATACACAGTCCTGCCAGTGGCGCACTCTACCTCCATACAGTACCAGTTTGTTTGCTATGACTACTATCAACAACAAACTAGTTGTGGTGGGAGGAATAAATAGAGATGACTCTGATAGCAGTGAGCTAGGAGAGTGGCAGCCTGACAGCAACCAGTGGGCACACCTCTTCCCTCCTATGTCTATATCTCGCTCTTAGCCTTCAGCTACTTCATATAAACATAGGCTGGTGGTGGCTGGTGGTTGCCACGAAGTTTATTTACAAGCTAGTGTTGAGATACTTGATGTTTGAACATGCAGTGGTCCACTGGACCATCTACACCAATACCATGGAGCAACATGAAGTCTACTACAATAGGACTTACCTGGTACCTCATAGGGGGAGAGTCTGAGAAACTGTTGCAGTGTAGTCCTGATGTCTATAGTGTATCTCTGGAGGCGCTTGTTTCACACTCCTCATCAGACAGTTCCAACATATGGAACAAACTACCTTCACTGAACTATGCATCATGTCCTCTCAACATTGGAGGATCTCTACTGGCAGTCGGTGGTGAGGACATGAAGAGTAAGAAGTCAGTGTTCACCATCCAGTGCTATGTTCCTGAGACTAATACCTGGGTCCAGGCATGGACAACTACCACATGCAGTACCTCTCTGTACCTGTATCATGACATCAGACGAGGTCCATGTTATGGGAGGACATGATGGGAGTAGCAGACTTAAGAAACTGTTTACTTCTACTATTCACTAATCTTTTTTTTTTATTAAATTTTTTTGTACAAGTTACGTATTATAATTTTAGAAGTGGTTCCATGGTCACTGTCGTTTTCAGAATATTTAACAGCAAATAATTATATTATAGAATTATTGAAGTTTGTTAAATGTGTGCAGTGGGTATAACTGAGTAGCAATGGTCATGTTTTATGATAATGAAGTCTTTAGTTTAGGGTTGCTTCTGTTTGGAATTCTGGGATGCAATACACGAGGGTGATGGTTGCTGCCAATAATCAAATTCTGGAAAAAGATTTATACCATCGACACATTAACACTAAAGCCCCCTACAAACACTATTGCTGCAGCACGATTAGCTATGTTGTTCCTGAACGGCAAGCAGGTGTATTGGTATGCAACGAATTTGTGAACACAAGGCTTATACCAAGCAACAAATCCTCAAGGACCTTTTCATTTCATTACTTGAACTTTCAAGGACAACCAGGTGATAACTCTTTCGATGAAAAGCTAAGAACCTAATTTTGAGAGCACATGTAGATTAATTTAATTAGCTAGCTTCTAAACTGTTACTCTTACTTACATGGTCTTCCATTTGCAGTTAGAGGACTTAATACACAAAATAATTGATGACAGTTCAGGGTAAATACCAATTTTAATGTAGACCCACAAGCATCCAAAACATAAACTTTTTCTATACTCTGTTGGTAGTATTCCAAAAACATCTTTACCACTTACAAGCCCAAATGTTACTTGTAAGATGCAATTCCTTCATCCACATATCCTAATGTTTAGCACCTTCAGCCATTGTTGTGTGCTTGCTATCACCAAGTGTTACAAGACTGTAAGTAAAGCACTGATTGAGTGGATATGGTAGCTATTGTATTATTGACAACTACAAACTGGAACTGCAACTTCCCCTTGAGATCTGCAGGGTATGAACTGGTACATATAGTAATGCCACAGACTCCTTCCCAGTGTAGCGGTATATAGGAAAAGGATCTGGCTATGCTAGACTAGAATTATGTACGTACATTTGCTATTATAATCGAACACTGGCCTATAACTTCATTCAATTATTTATGCCAGCTGTGTATTAACTCTAACTACTCATGCTAACATGTATGAAATGTGTGCGTGCAATGTGTGTGCATGCACACTAGGGTAACTAATATGAGGTGTGCATGATCAAGATGGCTATGATTGTAGCTTGTACCTATTGTTTTGAATGGAGTGTTCAAGCATATGGTCTGCTATTATAGCTAAACCTACCAATTCCTAAGTAATTCAAGAAAAAAATGAAAATCGGTCAAATTGAATTGTCAGGTACTAATGCTCGTTAGTGACTTTCCTTCCTTCGGTTGGCGATGAGTTCGACTGCTAAAAAAAAATCTGCATACATTTTTTTAGAACAAAACCTTCTTCTCAATAAGACGTCCCAAACATACATACACACATACATACAATGGCGCCTGTTTTCATGGCTTATCTTTCATGCAGTCATTTCAAAGCTAAGTACTCCAATGGAATAGTAAAATTATCTAGAATAGAATATACAACTTCCAGCGTATAACAATTATGGCATAGTGAAAATAGAAAAGACTACTTTCAGTACACAACATAACTATATATATTATGATATTTCCATGGACTATAAAAGACTACTCAAAAAACAGTCAGCATCCTTGGTAGCCTGAGAATCGTTTTGAAGTAAGCAGGAACGGTAACGACTGCGTCATTGATTGTCTTGCCAAGATACGACTCAAATGACAATGCAAATTAATCAGTAATGGATCACGAAAAAAGAAAAATGTCTTCACCTCTGCTTCCCAAGAACACATTATGGAGGAGCAACACTGCATTCAGACTGAAATCATTGATGACTACAAGGTTAGTTGGAGCCCGAGTTATCATATTTGTGCTACTATGGCAATTCTCTGTGAGCGTAACAAACTACTTATTTAATCCAAGTTTATACATTCAAATAGCCAGTGATTTTGCAGGTATAGTACTTTCGATTTTACATCTCGGTAATCTTCTTGTTCTCTCCTTTGGTTGGAATTTTGGCAGATATTAAATATGGACGTTTCAAAATGCTACTCTTTGGTACCTACTTTGTCTTAACCACTTCCTTTCTTGGAGGCATAGCACTGGTAATTAATTTCTTCCTTCATATTCGATCTTTCGACGCAATTGGCATTACAATTAGTTCTATCATAATTTTATCTTGCATTATCAACAGCATGGGACAAGTCCTGTTTCTCTCTAATATTGTTCAAGTGGGTACAGATCAGCTGCGAGATGCACCCACCCGATATTCTTCAAAGTATATACAAGCTTATTTTTGGTTTGATAGTTTGTGCTGTGCACTTGTAATTTCTACTCATATACCACTCCATGGAATAGTCTATAATCCTCAATGGAACGTCTTGTTTCTTGATAAAACACAAACAACCTTAACTTTCATCCTTATAATAATTTCCACCATATTAATTTTTGCACTTTTTATTATTCACAAAAATTACAAACACTGGTTTCTATCTGAAAGAATTCTCGTTAATCCATGCAAGTTAACAAGTGACATCTTTTTATTTGCTGTTCGCCACAAAAAACCGATCCGGAGAAGTGCTTTCACCTTTTGTGAAGATTACATTCCCACTAGATTGGACTTTGCAAAGCAGAGGTATGGGGGACCTTTCACAACTGAACAAGTGGAGGATGTCAAATCTATGCTCGGCATCATCGAACTCATCTTTTCATTGGGCTTTTATTTTTTGCTAGAAGGTAATGCTTTTCTCTCAATTTTTCACTATAATGTTTTTGTTATTAGTCGTGATATAGACCCAATTAATTATTTTTCTATCATGTTCTTTTACTATGGTCTTTCAGTGCATGTGTTTTCATTGTTATTAATACCACTGTTTCGTTGCTTCTTTGCCACTCGACTGTCCAAATAGTTCCCCAACAACTTCAAGAGAATTGGCATTGCACTATTTCTTCTGATAGTCATGCACCTGTTTTATCTTCTGTGTGATCTTCTTGCTTACAATAGCACTGGCTATTCTTCCAATGGCTACTTAGGTTCATTTTAGCTACACCCCCTGTAAGAATATCACCTACACCATCAACAAGAGTTTTGTAAACATTTCAAGGCAATACTTATCAGTAATCCAGCAGTTAATATTATCGGTATGTCGAATACTGTTCTATCTTTCCTTGTATGAATTGATATGCTGTCAAACTCCTCAATATATAAAAGGACTTGTATTCGGCCTGCTATATGCTTGGCGAGCACTTAACCAGCTATTTGCAGCAGTAATAGAGTACTTTATGATGACGAAATGGAACATTAACTTTGTGAGTTGCCAGTCTGGTTTCTACCTCTTTCAACCTCATTATTGGTATTATAGCCATAGCAATTTACAGTTGTGTTGCCAGAAAGTATAAATATCGTAAGCGAGATGATATTTGTAATTCGCAGAAGATTATTACTCTAAAGTTCCTTGAACAAAAAACAATTCTAGCTATTACATTCATTCAATATTTAGTTTCAGTTGTTATGTAGTATTCCATAGATATTCTTTTGATAATTGAACATAGTTTTAAATATACATAAGTTATGATGTAGCTACCAGTAGTAACACATAGCTAGAGTATAGCTAATGTGTCATTGAGCTGTTATAATTACTGTTATCAATAATATAATTATAAACTCATACTGGTACAATATTATGATGTAGCTACAGTAGCTAGCTAGCTAGTTATTATGGAACTCTACTTTGGGGGTATAGGTACTAATTTATCTTCTATCTGATTCAGTGAATAACTAGAGGGTTATTCCCTACTATAGAGTAGAAACTTAGCATCATATTTTAATTTTGAATTGGTTCTGTGTCTTTCAAATGTGCAGTGTAGGTAAAGTCCATGTATATATTATCTTTGCAATTACACCTGGACTCCGTTCCCATCAATGATGACCCGTCATATACATGCATTTTCTTATTTACAATTAATTATTCGTTTTAAAAGGTCATAATTAGCTACCTCACAGTGATGAAGGCTTGCAAGCCAAAACATTTTATAACTAGCTAATTAAATGCTACTAAGGAAATAAAAATTAATTTCAAAGGAAGTTATTAAAAGCAGCAATGAAAATCTACAATTAATATTATGTTATGTGTGTGCGTGCATGTGTGTGTGTGTGTGTGTCTGCAAGTCAGTCCCTTTAAATGCCTGGCCTCAGAAGCACAATATCATTACCCAGGAAACTTCCCTCTATCACAGAAGCTCCTGAACTTAGAAGGGTTTGGTATGTTGCCACTGGCACCAGACTTATTACTCCTGAGTAGCCACGGATCTAATCCCCAAGTTAGGGTGGAAGGTTGTTCAGAGAAATAACTAATTATATTAAGTAAAAAAAGGTGATACAGAATGGTGCAGTGATGCACAAACTGAGCAGTGACTAAAAATGAGCCTGCTCAAAGCCAGTATATATAACCAAGGCAAGCCTGGTGGGAGACAAATAGAAAACCAGTGTAAGCATGCCCAATGGGTGAGCACATGGCACTGTAACAGTTCACACACAAATTCCACACAACACAGACGGAAGATGGCGTGTTTTAATTTATAGACAAAAATTTATATAATAGTCAAAACGTGTATGACTCAAAAAACACAAGAAGAGCCAAGACAATTACGCCACAAAAAGAGGCATTCATGAAAGTTACAAAAACTCGAGAATGCTGAAAGAGATGAGACCAAGTCAGACACATGCTGGATAACCTTGTACCAGTCACAACAACCAGTAGTATTACACATAAATAAAATAGTACAGTTACTAATACAGTACCAGTTCTGGTAGCGAAGATAGAAAAGTAAGCGCCAATAATCAACGGAAAGAACCAGTTGAAAACAAATCGACTAACTCTGTTAGTCAGTTCTACATTGATCTTCTCCAGCTTTTCTTCTTCCTTCAAAGCTTTGAGCCACTTCACTGTTGCTGAAAATTCTGCACACATTATTACCATTATAATACCATAGTAACCTCCAACAAACATGTTATGGGAGATTTTTTCATGAAGAAAGTCCAGAAGATCAAACACGGCATGGTCTTTGTCCTTCATTCCTTCTGCTACTACACAAGCTGCATGAATCCCATGGCCAGCCCATATGTAGTAGCTAAAGAATAGAAATGATACTGACACCCAAACAGGACATGACTGCCAGTGCAAGACTGATTGAAGCCAAGCAAAAGAAGAAATATAGGTGGCTACGCCCACCACCAAGAGGTTAAAAACTTGAGCCAAGGTCACCTGGAAGCTGCTGCCTATTTCGAGTATTGGAGAGTATTTGTCCAAAGTTGGAGCAGCAGTATACAGAATCCATAGAAACATGGTTAAGAGTAATAACTGTACTGAACGATCCATTTTGTTCACACTCAATTCGCTCGTCTTACACGACGTTAGCTGGTAAAGGGTCGCCGATACTAAATAATATATATATATATGTATATAATATCTTTTTTTTAATTTTTTTTTTATTCATTTAATTCTTTTCCCCTTTACAACAATATGATTTAAATGGCAATGACTTAATTTGTTTTTTCCTCCTTGGATTGATTCTTCCACAAGTAGAAACTGTACATCACCAACCCAACTCCAATGAGAGAAATGACAGTGGAAGTTCCATATATGAATCTGTCAGATTTGCCCCTCAAATCTACTGGAGTTTTCCCAGTCTGAATGAAGTAATATGAAAACAATAAAAGATGTAGCCATGTAATTTGTATCATACTTTTATAACAAACATAGCTAACAATAATAGCAACTATAAACCTTGAGGCAAGCTCTATGAAGTATTACGAAAGTCTTCCAAGATCCTGTGGCATGGCCAAACAAACACACAACCCTTGAATCTGTACCTGCTGAAAAATCTTGTGATTGTAAGGCATTTTGCTATGCTTCAAACTTGAAGTCACTTCAGATGACAGTTTCGGTAGGCGAGATTGAAACATTTTAATCACAATATTTTTGGGAGAGACTGTCACGTCTCCCTATGAGCTTTCTTCTTACAGTACTCCCATTATTAGTCTCGCCAGCAGCTAGAACCGGTTAGGAAAAGGGTCTCGCTAATAAGCGCCCTATAACATTATATGCAAATATACATGTCTCTGGCAAGATCCTTTACCCAATCGCTACGCATTACAAAAAGAACGCCGATACTGTACCCAAACTTCTTTTCATTAATCAAGCTAGATATAATATTTGTACCACTACACTAATTGGATGACTTTAACAATGAGTTCTAGAAATGACAATCATCTTTTCTTCAGTTGTCCTGTGGCAAATAAGTACAAATTGTACAACACAAATCCAGTGCCTGCGAAGGCGACACCCATCAGACCACGGTAGATGTACTTGTCTCTGTGCCCTCTCAGGTAAACTGGAGCCTCACCAGTCTGCATTAAGATATACACTCATATATATATTAATAGAAATTTTAGAATACTCTCACAAAAAAAAATTTTTTTCTTTTCCTTTTTTTTTTTTTTTTTTTTCCTTCTATAGTTTACTTTAATCTAGAAAATTGTGTGATCACTAGAAGTTTGTTGTTGTTTTTTGTTTGTTGTTGTTTTTTCAGCACACGGGCATTATACCTATACCCACAAATCCCAATCCCACAACAAAATCAATATAACTCTACCACTGGAATGCCACACTGATAGAAGAGGTGCCACACCCACAACCATGTAGACTTGGTACAACTATTAATATAATAGCTAATCGTCTCTATGTCATTGTGGGGTACTGGTCGTCGGGACTCCTGCTCACTGCTCACCGTAGACAACCTACACTGGGCAATAACACTGCCACCAAGTCCCAATGACTCTCTAACATGCACCTCTCCTGAACTAACCTACCGCTAGCTAGGTAACTCCCAGTAACTCTCAGCAGGTACAAGTTAAACTAAATATTAATTAAAACTACAAGGTCAAGCATGGAGCAACTAATAATCCCGCCCGCAGGAGTTATGTAGCCTCCGCATGTGGGCAGAGTCAATAACTGAGCATACTAACTAAAATGTCTCAATGTTTCTGTTCTTTCCCACCTGAGCTCTTACAGGATTTTCTCCTCTACAATGGCAGTAGTAGGTCCGGTCCGTCACAGTCAACCACAAGGGATTTGAAGGTTACCAAATAAAAAAAAAATAAAAAAAAGGAAAAAACAAACAAAACAAAAACAACAAACCTGCTAATCCCTCATCTAAGCAATAATAGGAGTACAGTGGGACCTCTCTACAAAGGGACTCTGAAGGACAACTTGACTCTTAACAACAGCCAGCGTAAACGGAACACAGTGATCTACTACAATAAAAAATAAACTCTGAAAGCAGCCAAACTCTCTACTAGGGTCAAAAGACTTGACCCCAAGCATGGCCTTTGTAGAGAGGTTACACTGTATTTCATCATACAGCAGAACTTTGGAAGTGAGAATATGGGAGCTTTTCATTTACTAATCGAAGGTTGTTTTCTTTAAGAAGTGATAAGCAATACATTTTCTACTGAAAGGAGCAAGCAGGTTGTTCACTAAATAGAGGCGATTTGCTCATGAAAGAGTTCACTATCGGAGGTATCACACTTCTACTACACAATCTATAACAACTGCCTCAACTTTGTGTGTCACATTACCTCAAGGGTTCTCAGTTTTATTTGGACCTTTCAAAATTCTTGCAAAGCAATACAATTCAACAAAATACTTTTTTTTTAAGTCATTAGTTCGTGTTTCTCAGATAATGTCAGGCTACTGATTAAACGACAGCATCCTTCACACTGCCCTCCCAATAGTAACCTGAAGCTCCACCCACTATAGGCGGAGCCGGAGCCACTAATGTCTGCCATATAAATAAGGACACAGGTGTTTAAACTGTAGAACACCACCTACACTTATCATGGCAACTTTGATTAAACTTATAGCACTTTAAGAGCCAGGAAAAATTCCTATAACCACATAATTACTATGTGATTCTAGGGGCATCAAACCCAGCCTAGTGAATGAACGCCCTCCCTAAATGTGACTTGTATTTTAGGAAAATGAATCATTGACAACTCTAATCAAGCGGCAGATACCAAGGCATACTTTTGACAGACAAGACATATCTACAATTTCCTCTCTCTCACATACACATACTCATAAGTTGAAACTGATAATGAAATACCTACCATAGTCCTGTTAAACCCAGGAAAAACCTTGCCTTTAGCTACCTTGTGTACCTTATAGTACTAGTCAACTTAACTCGGGGGAAAAATGTCAATTGGAGTTTGTTAACCTCCTTCAGTTGAAACTAGTTGCACCAGTGTCTACCAATAGCTAGCACTTAAAATGAAGGTATATAACTGTCAATTACCCTCCAAATTGCATGTATATTTGATGTATTGAATTTGCAATGCCTTTATTCTCAGATAATAATTAGCTTTAAATTGAACAACATAGGTTAGGCTCCAAACCTGATAAATCTTCTGGTAATAGGGCACCTTATTGTATCGAAGAACTGATGTAATGCGCATCACGGTTTCCCCTAAGAACTTGTCCTTCACCTCACCGTTCTGAGCACACCACAGGCAAAGACAAATCAACTTAAAATGGTGGGTGCAATATAAGTACTGTAGTTGTAGTCGTAGTAGTAGTTTTCAAATTAAAGACCACCTATAAACCTTCACGCCCCCGTCGTAATAATTAATCGGAGTCCCGCAATAGTCCCCTTTTCTGTATTGGAGTTTTCAGGTCATGGTGCGTCTTCCTTTTGCTATCCTCTTTCTATTGCTTGCAAATTTTTTCACGGTTCAAGACTGCAGCGGCACCAGGAAGAAGTACTTATTTCATTCTGTAAAGGGTGGCGAGGGCTTCAATTTGCGCAGGGATGCCCACATGAGAGCGGCAACTTTGCTGAAAACTCTCAGAGAAAGAACTAAAGAAGACTGGACTCTGGTTCTCCCTCCGTGGCCGCTTTTACCTCACTGGAAGATTGATGGGAAGAAAGGTCATGCTGTTCATAAAAAGTGGGGTTTGTTTTTTGACTTGCCCAGTTTAAATGAGTATGTACCTTCCATTGAGTTTGAGGACTACATCCGGAGAGAGGGGAAGACTATTGGAACGGTAAGTACAGACTTTTGATTATAATTTAGACACTTTATTCACAGTATTGTGACGTAGCCAGACCCTTTACCCAACCATTACACATGGGAAGGGTTTTGTTTCGAACCTGTGCACTCACTTGTATCCGCAAAGTGCAGTTTAAATATCCATTGTCAATCTGAGTTACACAGTATTGGTACATATCTTCAATTGGCCATGCAGAGATGTGGTGTTCTGTTATAAGTATGTAGTAAGCTTATGCAAGTGACACCTAAATCCCTCTCACAGCGTAGCAATTGGGTAAAGGGTCTACTATGCTAGAGACAAGCCAACAACTAAGAAACTGCATTTGTTTATTATCTACGGGAGTTAAAGGCATTATCATTTCTTGCCCAAATCTAGTAAGTCATCACATTGATATTTTTATCAGTTAATATTTCACGGTATAAGGACACTAATTGCCCGTCTCTATCAAGTACTAAACAATTTCATTGCCTTCATGTGCTAACCAGTTCCTCAATTAAGGATAGCAAGCTCAGTTAAATGCTACATGTGCACATTTAGCTGTTTGTTGCTGTTATTTTTATTGTTGTTGTGTTGTTTTATTGTCTCATCTTCATAAAACTTAGATCCATTAAGAACTGGCACCAACCCTTGCAAGGTATTGTCACCTATGAGGTTGTGGTTATTCATTAAATTAGGTTTGGCAACAACAATATGTCCCTATTTTTGGATGATAGTAGTGTTGCAAGCAGTGGAGTAGCACCAGGTTACCATGGGTGAAGCTAATAAACAGATATGAAGTACTTGCACGCATATGTATAATGTATTAATACTTCATATATTGCCATCAATTAATCGGCAGTAAGAGATATGAGGTATTCATAAATGATTCCAGTGGCTGCTAGTCATCGCTGTGCCAACAATCATAACTGTACTGTGTATCGTTTTACTAGGACCGGTAAAGGTCATCAATCATCAGATTTTGTTTGACGATAAAGGTAGTGGTGAGTGAATTCAAGTGTAAAGTACAGTTTAATATCTTAAAAGTGTGCTCAGGAAGTTGTGACCCTGGCATGGTATCTAGTGTGATGTGAGTAATTAAAAAAAAAAAGGGGTGGATAATGCAAAATCGGGTATATTATGTTCGATATATATATATATATGGGCTGTACGTATGCCCCTAAAACGGGCATGCAGGTGCTATTTTTTCTCCTAAAAACGCGGCTTTTTAGGCTTGACCCCACTTTCTTCTGATACTACAGCATTAAGAAAATCTTACTTGAAACCTGGCAGCAAGAATGGCTAAATATTAATACTGAGGAATTGTTTTGCGGGTGCAGTTAAAACACAAAAACTTACCGGAGTTCTATATCTATTTGAGGTAGTGGCTGTGGTAAGTCAATGCACTCTTTGTCATAGTTATAAGCCATATGCTACAGTATTTACTTGAAAATTCATTGACCACTAGACTACCACGAAGGTAAGTCTTGTATAGTTATGTTCAGTTGTGTGAAAATATTGTGCATTACAACTAATATCACAAAGAAAACATTTAAATAGTGTGACTTGTTTATTGTAGCTTTATATATAATTTTTTTCAATTCAAAGAGTTGCGGGGAATGGTTACTATGGCAATGAATGTACGTAATTTAAAAACTCGACTTTTTTTTAGTAGCTTGAGTGTTAGAAGTTAAAACCAAAGTTTTAACAATAGTGTAGTTTTAGGCTCGCTCGCCATTTGTGCTCAAGCACATTGCTAGTATGCTAACAATACCAAAACTAGTAGCAATGAGGATGGGTTTCAAAGAAATGTCTATAATAGCTCAAGGAAGGTCTGGACTTAATTGTAAGACTTACCTCTAAATCTTACACCTATACATTCATATGTACATAAGTATTGTGTATATCAGTGTCTCAGAAGTAAAGTCTTACTATGGAGTAGGTTAATAGAGAGTGCTGGTCCTCTCCATTATGTAAATTTTATAAGTTCATCACGGCATTCCATTTGTACTTTCCCTTTGACAATTGGTTACGAGTTTTTCCTCAATCAGTCACACTGGCAATTTAATCAAGGCATGAATGGGTCTTGGTTCTTTGTTCTGTATTATATTATAGTGCTTTTTTTGAATTGTAATTGATTGACATAATATTTCACAGGTACTAAACCTCCTGAACGGTTTTGTTGGAACCGCAAAGTGGGAAGAGAAAGCAGAAGTTGTCGAGTGTCCTAGTCTGCCTTCTTCATACAAGCGTCTAGGAAGTGCTAACTGGTCGGCTGATCTATTCGGTGTTTCTGGCATTGTGGTCCATTCGCGGGAGTGTTTGTCAGTAATGGGATTTACAGAGACTCTTCTGCCACGCATCCTGGACACCGAGTGAGTAAACACTCGAAATTTGTAGTTTGCTGAATATATAAAAGAAAGAAATTGGCCACCACTTTAGAAAGTGTATAAATTTAGACAGGGACCATTCAGTTTCACTTTAGTACACAATACATTTTTTTTAATTACCAGGCTTTCGTTAATAAACAAATTTGTGTTGGCAAGTCCTAACCTATTATTATGAATAGTAGCAGCAGTAGTAGTAGTAATAGTAGCAATAGTAGTAGAATCTGTGATTATTTTTAAGAGCATAACCCTCACAGATGGGTCTTATCTGAGAGTTTGGTTTACATTAATAATATAATATAGCATCATTTCTTTTCCCCCACCCCTCTTCTCCTCCTCCCACCCTCCATCTTTCCCCTCCATTCCTGCTCTCTCTTCCCATGCAGGACTGAGTCTGTACTGGTGGAGAACATGGATGTAGTCATGCACTCTCATTTCGGAGGGATGGACTACTGGAAGGTTAGTAGTGTAGTGGAGGGTGTGCTCTAGCTTACAAAGCAGGATTTATTTCAGGTAAGGGTGCCACCTCCCAGCTTCACCACACACCCGTCCCCCTTGATATTTTGATAAGTGGGTACTTTTGAGAACTGGTTAGAATAACGATTAATGGAGTTAAACGAAAGCCTTGGGGAGTATTGATAGTACTGCCATTCTGATGCATTTTGTTATGAAGTTTTTTGCCTCAAGGTTTGTTTCATTTTGTTTTTCTTCTAACTCTCCCCCTCCTTTCTTTCTTCCCTTTCCACCCAACCTCCAAGTCTAAGTTGCCTGCCTATAAGACCCATTGTTCATCCTACCTTCTCCTATACATTATGACATACAGATCCCTAAATTATCGTAACTGTCCTGTGAATCCTTGTTATCCACTCTATCCAGAGTGTATCTGGAATTTAGTTTTATACCTACCGTATTCGCGCGATTAGACGCCGCTCTCGAATAGTAGCCTCTCTCGAATAGTAGCCTCCTTATGCGCCCGTCAAAACTTATTAGTAGCCGCTCTCGAATAGTAGCCGCGGCTACTATGATGCAATTATTGTCCGACTAATATTCGCGTGCCGTATAAACGCGTGCGCTACGGTTCATGTGGTAATGGTTGCCAGCACAAAACAGGGTGGTCTAGGACTGCCACGGACTGTCCCAGTCCTGAGAATATTTTAGGACACATTAGGACTTCTCAAGATGTCCTAAGGAATCCTATCTTGAAGATTCCAAAATTACTAGGTATAGTTAAGAGTTAAAAATCCCAGTCCCAAAAGTCCCAAGAAGTCCTGGGACTACTAGGGACATCCCAGGATATCCCACAAGGTGAGAGCTAAAAATCCCAGTCTCATAAGTCCCAAGAAGTCTTGGGACTACTAGGGTCATCCCGGGATGTCCCACAAGGTGAGAGCTAAAAGTCCCAGTCCCAAAAGTCCCAAGAAGTCCTTGGACTACTAGGGACATCCCGGGATATCCCACAAGGTGAGAGCTAAAAATCCCAGTCCCAAAAGTCCCAAGAAGTCCTGGGACTACAAGGGACATCCCGGGATATCCCACAAGGTGAGAGCTAAAAATCCCAGTTCCAAAAGTCCCAAGAAGTCTTGGGACTACTAGGGTCATCCCGGGATGTCCCACAAGGTGAGAGCTAAAAGTCCCAGTCCGAAAAGGTCCCAAGAAGTCCTGGGACTACTAGGGACGTCCCGGGATATCCCACAAGGTGAGAGCTAAAAATCCCAGTCCCAAAGGTCCCAAGAAGTGCTGGGACTACTAGGGATGTCCCGGGATATCCCACAAGGTGAGAGCTAAAAATCCCAGTCTCAAAAGTCCCAAGAAGTCTTGGGACTACTAGGGTCATCCCGGGATGTCCCACAAGGTGAGAGCTAAAAGTCCCAGTCCCAAAGGTCCCAAGAAGTCCTGGGACTACTAGGGACATCCCGGGATGTCCCACAAGGTAAGAGCTAAAAATCCCAGTCCCAAAGGTCCCAAGAAGTCCTGGGACTACTAGGGACGTCCTGGGATTTCCCACAAGGTGAGAGCTAAAAATCCCAGTCCGAAAGGTCCCAATAAATCCTGGGACTACTAGGGACATCCCGGGATGTCCCACAAGGTAAGAGCTAAAAATCCCACCCAAGATATCCCACAAGGTGCGAGCTAAAAATCCCAGTCTCAAAAGTCCCAAGAAGTCTTGGGACTACTAGGGTCATCCCGGGATGTCCCACAAGGTGAGAGCTAAAAGACCCAGTCCCAAAGGTCCCAAGAAGTCCGGGACAACTAGGGACGTCCCGGGATATCCCACGAGGTGAGAGCTAAATGTCCCAGTCCCAAAGGTCCCAAAAAGTCCTGGGACTACTAGGGACATCCCGGGATGTCCCACAAGGTAAGAGCTAAAAATCCCAGTCCCAAAGGTCCCAAGAAGTGCTGGGACTACTAGGGACGTCCCGGGATATCCCACAAGGTGAGAGCTAAAAATCCCAGTCTCAAAAGTCCCAAGAAGTCTTGGGACTACTAGGGTCATCCCGGGATGTCCCACAAGGTGAGAGCTAAAAGTCCCAGTCTCCCAAAGCTCCCAAGAAGTCCTGGGACTACTAGGGACATCCCGGGATGTCCCACAAGGTAAGAGCTAAAAATCCCAGTCCCAAAGGTCCCAAGAAGTCCTGGGACTACTAGGGACGTCCTGGGATATCCCACAAGGTGCGAGCTAAAAATCCCAGTCTCAAAAGTCCCAAGAAGTCCTGGGACTACTAGGGACGTCCCGGGATATCCCACAAGGTGAGAGCTAAAAATCCCAGTTCCAAAAGTCCCAAGAAGTCTTGGGACTACTAGGGTCATCCCGGGATGTCCCACAAGGTGAGAGCTAAAAGTCCCAGTCCCAAAGGTCCCAAGAAGTGCTGGGACTATTAGGGACATCCCAGGATATCCCACAAGGTGCGAGCTAAAAATCCCAGTCTCAAAAGTCCCAAGAAGTCCTGGGACTACTAGGGACGTCCCGGGATATCCCACAAGGTGAGAGCTAAAAATCCCAGTTCCAAAAGTCCCAAGAAGTCTTGGGACTACTAGGGTCATCCCGGGATGTCCCACAAGGTGAGAGCTAAAAGTCCCAGTCCCAAAGGTCCCAAGAAATGCTGGGACTATTAGGGACATCCCAGGATGTCCCACAAGGTAAGAGCTAAAAATCCCGGTCCCAAAGGACCCAAGAAGTCCGGAACAACTAGGGACGTCCCGGGATATCCCACAAGGTGAGATCTAAAAATCCCAGTCCCAAAGGTCCCAAGAATCCTGGGACTACTAGGGACGTCCCGGGATATCCCACAGTGAGAGCTAAAAATTCCAGTCCCAAAGGTCCCAAGAAGTGCTGGGACTACTAGGGACGTCCCGGGATATCCCACAAGGTGAGAGCTAAAAATCCCAGTCTCAAAAGTCCCAAGAAGTCTTGGGACTACTAGGATGTCCCACAAGGTGAGAGCTAAAAGTCCCAGTCCCAAAGGTCCCAAGAAGTCCTGGGACTACTAGGGACATCCCGGGATGTCCCACAAGGTAAGAGCTAAAATTTCCAGTCCCAAAGGTCCCAAGAAGTGCTGGGACTACTAGGGACGTCCCGGGATATCCCACAAGGGGAGAGCTAAAAATCCCAGTCCCAAAGGTCCCAAGAAGTCCTGGGACTACTAGGGACATCCCGGGATGTCCCACAAGGTAAGAGCTAAAAATCCCAGTCCCAAAGGTCCCAAGAAGTCCTGGGACTACTAGGGACGTCCCGGGATATCTCACAAGTTGAGAGCTAAAAATCCCAGTCCCAAAGGTCCCAAGAAGTCCTGGGACTACTAGGGACATCCCGGGATGTCCCACAAGGTAAGAGCTAAAGATCCCAGTCCCAAAGGTCCCAAGAAATCCTGGGACTACTAGGGACATCCCGGGATGTACCACAAGGTAAGAGCTAAAAATCCCAGTCCCAAAGGTCCCAAGAAGTCCTGGGACTACTAGGGACGTCCCGGGATATCCCACAAGGTGAGAGCTAAAAATCCCAGTCCCAAAAGTCCCAAGACGTCCTGAGACTACTAGGGACATCCTGGGATGTCCCAAAAGGTAAGAGCTAAAATTCCCAGTCTCAAAAGTCCCAAGAAGTTCTGGGATTATTGGGAGCATTTCAGACATTTGTCCAAATGAGGACTATAAATTTCAGTTCCAAAACTCCGAAGTGGACTCTAGTATAAGAATATTTTCTGAAACTTAAAGGTGCTGGCACATAGCAATGCTCGCGCGCGGCTTAAGGGTGCCCTGCCACCGGAAACCGAGGCCCGTAACCGCAAATTGACTGTTTTTGCTATGTCTTTATATTTCTTTTTCTGTGTACTGTGGGCTTACTTTGTTGTTACAGATGGAATGAGCACCAATAGAGGACTCCAGCAAGCCAAATTTGAAGAATGAAGACCCGTCTGGGACGGCGATACAGCTCTGCACACCGGCTACTATTCGGTGTTATTTCGAAGCGGCCGAAGGAACTAGCGTGCTCATTTTTTTTCCAGAGGTAGCTAGCGGGCTTCTTCGCAACATTACAGAGCCATATTTCTAATATCTATATTCTTTTTTTGTAAATAGTAAAATTTTTGTGCCGTTTTACTCCTGCGTTATTCTAAAAAAATCTCTCTGTAACTTTATTCTAAGGGGGGTATGCTGCTTGTGCGCAAAATTTGGATTCAATTCAATGATACAATTCCACGAAATATCGATTTATATTTTCAAGTTCACTACTGATTCGCTATTTTACCCCGCCCCCCATAACGTTGAGCTCCGCGAACGCGCAATTTATTGGTAAGAGCATAATCAATTGACTTGTGGTAGCTCTAAAAAGAGCCCATTTGTAAACAAAAATAAGAAATACAATAATGAGCCGTGAGATGGCCGTTGTAACTTTGCAAAAGGTTAGTCCCCGGAGCAGAAGTGACGGCGTATTCCCAATGTTGCTTGGAGTTGGTTGCTCATTAGTGAGAGCGGGGTAGTTCAGCACAAATTTCAGACTTGTAGGTGATATGGCTGAAGAATATAGCGGTAGCAATCCCGACAGAAAGAACTGAAGTGATGATGACGGAGTCTATACGCAGCCAAGTCTGAATACAAGGTTGGTGGAATAGTAGGAGCTGGTACAAGTCAGGATGGAGTTGGTCACCGTTGAGACAGAGTTTTAAGCTGCTCCAATGGCTTCACAAGTACAGCCTCACTCCGTACCCTGAAAGTATAATAGAAGGATGTTATTTGAGGTGACTGTTTCAGACTAGTACACTACAGTTATAAAGTTATAGCTCGGGACCAGTTTGTCCTCCTGCTTCGCGGTAATTTGGCGCCAAAGTTAATTGATCCGCGTAGAAATTGAGAGCTGGCCACGCGTGAATAGATTGCATGCGAGGGTTGGGTTACGGGCGGTTCTGCGGTATTATACTGAATGATTAAACAACCACAGGTCCCGGTGGCAGGGCACCCTTAATTGAGCAATAAACCATGAAACCACCGAGTTGTAGAGGTAGAGGGCGGAACTTAAATACCCGCGCATAGATAAGAGCTTCCTGCCCTCCGTAAGCCGAGTTAACTATAAGCGTATAAGGCGGGTGGGGGTCTGCCAGGGCTAGAAAATTGCACAGTGGCAAAAAAGTGCGAGACAATTGGAATCTATTTTGTACTCCAAGTACAGAAAGGCGGATGATTAGTGTTTCAATTTTGGTACAGCAGCGTAATTTAACATGGTAATAAAAGTAGTCGTTTTTGTTTTTCAATACAATATGCATTTGTGACGCAACAAGAAAAAAATCACGTGAAACTATGAATAAATATAAAGCAAAATAGAATTGAACAAAACAAAAACGACAATATTGTAAACAATGAGCTGAAGAAGCGGTGGACGAAATTCTGGCTTCTGTACGTCCTCCACTATCTCCAATAAGTTCCGTTTATTTTGGGACTTTGAGGCTTCATAACTTCTTTGGTTCAGTGCATGTGTCAGTCATTCTTGGTAAGTCCACATTTTGCCAGCATGTCTCGTAGATCCGCTTGGCTGCGTGAACCTGCGAGGTATAGAATTGGAGTTAATTTTCCATAGCAACAGCCAATTAACCTTAATTGATTTGTATGGGCGGAGCGCGTATCCGGTGTGCCAGCACCCTTAAGGCAAATATGTAAATAATTGGTATTTTGTGCATGTGTACGAGCAAAGTACAAGATAATTTTGCCAAGTTTCATAATTTTAGTCGAAGTATTAGTACGTGCATGAGGTTTGTTCGGTTTAACTTATCTGAAAAATTAACACTTCACTGCTATTTATAAGATTTACAGCTGCGACAGGGACAGGTTAAACTTAGATGATTTTTTTGGCGAAAGCCGTTTTTTCTTCCGTTGTTTCTGGAATTTCCTTGATAAATTCAAAATGCTGAGTATAAGAAAAAATCAACTACTTGTTGTGTGGCAACAGAATTGAAATAGTTTTCTATTTCATTATCACGGTTAATAGCACCCAACAATACAAACAATGGTCTAGTATACATATGTTGTAATTTCTTGGAGCAAGGTATTGCGACATTTTAATGCAAAAAGAACTGAAGCCGTAAGTTTAATAAAATCGATTTAATATTAATTTTGTTAACAACCTCACTCTCAGCTTAATGTCACGTTACTTTAAAATTATTGTGACTACTAAATTTATAAAAAAAATCCCTTTAGGTGAATAATATCCTAAATTTTATTTTTAATATTTATTTCTAGTGTTCTTGGAATGAGAGCAGGACAAGCAATCGCAACCCCAACTAGAAAATCTCCGAGAAAACACTCTACAACTAATTTTTCCCCTCGTGACTTAAATAAATCATTTAAATAACATTGTTATTTCGTATGTCAGATACATATAAATTTGATAAATATTCAATTTTGTGACAAAATAAATGGTGAATCACAGTTAGATGAAAAATAATATAATTAACTAAGCAGCAACGTTATAAAATAATTTTAGAATAATAAGTCCAGTTGTAATTTTTTTAAAATTTGTATTAGGTAAACTTCTATTTGTTTTTGGTTAAAACATAAGCTACATCAACACTACTCGAGTCAGTTTCAACATACATGAAAGATGTGTTAGCAGATAAAGCTCTTGCAATAATGCAATTAGATCTTGAATTTTGCCTTCATCAAACTTTAGAAAATTCAATATGATGTTTAACATTATGGGATGAATATGTGTTATAAGTTGTCCTTAAAATCTTTTCAAAAGTTATCAGGACTGGAATAAATTTAGCTCTAGCCTAGTTAAATATCCAGGAATGTTCTTAGTACTCCCACACTTTGTTCTGCGTAATTTAGAAGCAATTGTTGAAGATACAAAGCCAAATTCTTTTCTACTGCAAGCGTTTCTACATGAAATTACAACATGATTTTTTTTTTAATATCTGTATTTACATTCTATTTACGAAAATAACATCTATCAAAAATTAAATTGAAAGTAAACACAGATATAAAAATCATATTGTAATTCGGTGAAGAGCATGTTAACTCAAGTCGGACAAAAAAAAATCAGTATCATATCTCTCATAATGTGGGATATCCCGGGACATCCCTAGTAGTCCCAGGACTTCTTGGGACTGGGATTTTTAGCTCTCATCTTGTGGGACATCCCGGGACATCCCAAGTAGTCCCAGGACTTCTTGGGACTTTTGAGACTGGGATTTTTAGCTCTCACCTTGTGGGACATCCCGTGATGACCCTAGTAGTCCCAGGACTTCTTGGGATTTTTGGGACTTATGTGGGACATCCCGGGATGTCCCTAGTAGTCCCAAGACTTCTTGGGACTTTTGGGACTGGGATTTTTAGCTCTCATCTTGTGGGACATCCCGGAACGTCTCTAGTAGTCCCAGGACTTCTTGGGACTTTTGGGACTTATGTGGGACATCCAGGGATGTCCTTAGTAGTCCCAGAACTTCTTGGGACTTTTGGGACTGGGATTTTTGGCTCTCATCTGGTGGGACATCCCGGAACGTCCCTAGTAGTCCCAGGACTTCTTGGGACTTTTGGGACCTATGTGGGACATCCAGGGATGTCCTTAGTATCCCAGGACTTCTTGGGACTGGGATTTTTAGCTCTTACCTTGTGGGACATCCAGGGATGTCCCTAATAGTTCCAGGACTTCTTGGGACTTTTAGGACTGGGATTTTTAGCTCACACCTTGTGGGACATCCCAGGATGACCCTAGTAGTCCCAGGACTTCTTGGGACTTTTGGGACTTATGGGACTGGGATTTTTAGCTCACATCTTGTGGGACATCCCGGAACGTCCCTAGTAGTCCCAGGACTACTTGGGACGTTTGGGACTTATGTGGGACATCCAGGGATGTCCATAGTAGTCCCAGGACTTCTTGGGACTGGGATTTTTAGCTCTTACCTTGTGGGACGTCCAGGGACGTCTCTAGTAGATCCAGGGACATCCCTAGTAGTCCCAGGACTTCTTGGGACTTTTGGGACTTATGTGGGACATCCAGGTAGCCCTAGGACTTCTTGGGACTGGGATTTTTAGCTCTTACCTTATGGGACGTCCAGGGACGTCCCTAGTAGATCCAGGGACATCCCTAGTAGTCCCAGGACTTCTTGGGACTTTTGGGACTTATGTAGGAAATCCCGAGATGTCCCTAGTAGTCCCAGGACTTCTTGGGACTTGTGGGACTGGGATTTTTAGCTCTCATCTTGTGGGACATCCCGGAATGTCCCTAGTAGTCCCAGGACTTCTTGGGACTTTGGGACTGGGATTTTTAGCTCTCATCTTGTGGGACATCCCGGAATGTCCTTAGTAGTCCCAAGACTTCTTGGGACTTTTGTGGGACATCCAGGGATGACCCTAGTAGTCCCAGGACTTCTTGGGACTTTTAGGACTGGGATTTTTAGCTCTTACCTTGTGGGACATCCAGGGACATCCCTAGTAGTCCCAGGACTTCTTGGGAATTTTAGGACTGGGATATTTAGCTCTTACCTTGTGGGACATCCTGGGATGTCCCTAATAGTCTCAGGCTTCTTGGGACTTCCTAGGACTTCTGAGACTGAAGTCCCTAGACTTTGAGATCAATGGAATATCTTGGATTTCCCTAATAGTCCTAAGAATTTGGAGATTTATCCTTACCGTTTCAGGATATCTTAATAATTCTGAGGAAGTCCTAAGAAATTTAAAGGACTGGGACTGTCCGTGGCAGTCCTAGACATGAATGGCACAAAAAAAGAAGTTTTGATGCTACATTTAAATTGAAGGTGATTACCACAACATCTGGTACCAAAGGTCACTGGGTTCATTATGTATACCAGAAAGCTTCGTCACCACAAAGGATATCCTCTCAGCTATATAGGAAATATGGATGAAACTCCTTTGTGGTTTGATATGCCTAGTGAGACTACCATTACTCGCACTGGAGAGAGATCTGTTCCCATCTGTACAACAGGCCATGATAAAGATCGATTCACTGTTGCCCTCTCTGCTATGGCTGATGGCACGAAATTGAAGCCTTTTGAGGTCTTTAAGGGAGTAAGACCTGTTGCTGAACTACACAGAGTGTCTGGAGTGATTGTTGCATACAGCAGAAATGGCTGGATGAATGAATCACTCACAATAGACTGGGTCAAACGAGCTTGGGGAACTCTTAACTTCAGGCGTCGACTCTTGGTGTGGGATGCATATAAGTGCCACACAATGCCCTCTGTTAAAACAGCTGTAAACAGTCACGCAAATACTGACTTGAGCATCATTCCTGGGGGCCTTACCAGCATAGTCCAACCAGCTGATGTTAGTTGGAATAAGCCTTTCAAAGAAGCTTATAAGGCCTTATATAACCAGTGGATGGCAACTGGAGAGAAGAGCTACACTCCTGCTGGTAACATCCGTGCTCCTAGCAAATTTCTTTGTTTACAGTGGGTGATAGAATCATGGAATTCTGTCTCAGCTGAAGTGGTAAAAAAATCTTTTATATCTTGTGACATCTCTGTGAATATGGATGGAAGTGGAGATCAAGAAATCCATTGTTTAAAACATGGTGAAATAGCTGCTGCTGCTAAAACAGGTATTGAACAGGCTACTGTCTCTCTTCTGGCATCTTCTTCTGCTGCTGATGATATTCTCAGTAGTCAGGATCCGTTTGCAGATCTCGATGAAAACATGGAAGATGACGAAGAACTAGATAGGAACGAAGTTGTATTGGAAGATAACTAACTCGCTGTGTACGACTAGATAGGTAGTTCTTTTCTAAGTACGCTACCATTTTTTTTTGTATCCTTTCGTCAAACGTTTCAATACACTCAAGAATAACATTACGTCATCATAATTTAAGGAACTGCTGACTGAACAATCGTATAATTAACAGTGGCCGCTCTCGAATAGTGGCCGCTCTCGAACAGTGGCCGCCCCTCCAGACGAATTGAAGTAAATAGTAGCCGCGGCGTCTGATCGCGCGAATACGGTAATTAATTGTAGATACTTAGCCTTTTTTTTTTAACTCGATACATCACCTGTCATCATAGAATCACATTACTAATGCACCAGTGTCAATATCTGGATAAATAGATTACCAAACAGCTTTTCACATATATATGAATAGTGAATCATTACCTGCCATTGTAATTGACGGTTACAGTAAATATATTTCTGCTCTCTCTCTTGCCATCCTCCTGCCTGTTGTGTTGGTAGTCCAGGTCTAGTATGGTATATGCACTCCACTTGCGAGAGGCAGGGAACAACTTCATGTCTGCTACTCTGAACTACAATCCTGGAACTGGGCGACGGGGCAGAGAGAGTGCCGTCGGAGGGGGCGGAGATTACCTGTCCATCCATTTGCGCAGAGGGGATTACCTCTATGCCAGACCTAGTCAGTGAAGGACAAGATTTTTATGACTCAGTGTAAAATGTAAACTAAACTTTTTTTGGCCATACAAGTAAAGAATACTACTATAAAATTTGGTTGATTTATTTCATTTTCACAATATTTATCATGAGGTTTCATAGCGCATCTATTGAAGTTACTCCTAAGGCTAGCTTGTACCATTATTATTAAAGTTAAAATGAAGTCATGGTCAACATTTGTTCAAAATTTTATTAAATTAAATCTTTAAAAATGTCTTGTGTGTGTTTGTATTGCTGTTGTAGTTGTTGTTTTTTTGAGTGTTTTGATTTTTTGTTGTTGTTGTTGTACATATGTATAGCTGACATTCCTTCAGTGGCTGGATCTGCCAATCAGATCAATACATTGCTGCAGAAACACAACTTGAACACTGTATTTCTGGCTACAGATTCCACTTCTAAAGGTAACTTCTGAACTAGTTACTGTATTCCTTCATTGTGCATATCTAAACAGCAGAAATTAATTAGTTCTGACATAACTTCTGTCAGCTCTTCATTGTTATAAATTTGTTGTTTTAGACAAAAAAGAGATCAAGAAGCTGGTGAAAGGCCGTGTGGTGTGGTTTTCTCCTTCAGATTCAGTCCTGAATCGCTATGGCGATGGAGGAGTGGCCATCATTGACCAGTGGGTAGCAGCTCATGGGAAAATTTTTGTGGGTAAGTCCTATAGATTGGAGGTGGGCAGGTGTCGTGTGCGCAAATCATGAAATGTTTTCTACCCATGATGAAGAAAGAATCTAACACAGTGGAAGCATTATTGTTGTAAAATGCTGTACAAATCTACAATTTTTTGTTTTGTTTTGTGGCTTTCTTTTTGCCTTTTTAGCCGCAGTGCATTTAGAGTCACCACAAGTAAAACTTATAACATGAAGTAGCAACAGTATATAAATTTATGTGTTCAGAGTATTCAGTTAAAGCAGTAGGACTGAACTCCATTCATTCATGTAAAATGAATTATCACATCTGAATCTACATTACATGCATATTTGTGGCCTGTGCTGAAATAAACATACTTGTTGTCAAGGACAATAAATCTGGCGCACATGAAGTGTTACAGTAAGGAACAGTTCGATACATTTGGTAGCAATGGTTAAAAATACAATAAATGGCGAAAATTGACCATAGCAACTGAGGACATGATTTTGAATTTCTGAAGAAACCTTTAGGTGGCAAGGTGGTATACAACAAAAATCTCAGCTTAAATGGGCTCACCACTCATATCTCCTTAGTTTCTGTGCAAAGATTTGTTTTTGACAAACTCCCACTGTTACTGTTGTTGAGGTCAACAGGATGTTTAGAAATAATGGACTTAAGGGTGCTGGCACATAGCAACGCTCGCGCGCGGCTTAATTGAGCAATAAACCACGAAACCACCGAGTTGTAGAGGTAGAGGGCGGACCTTAAATACCCGCGCATAGATAAGAGCCTTATACGCGTATAGTTAACTCGGCTTACGGAGGGCGGAGCTAGAAAATTGCACAGCGGCAAAAAAAGTGCGAGACAATTGGAATCTATTTTGTACTCCAAGTACAGAAAGGCGGATGATTAGTGTTTCAATTTTGGTACAGCGGCGTAACTTAACAAGGTAATAAAAGTAGTCGTTTTTGTTTTTCGATACAGTATACATTTGTGACGCAACAAGAAAAAAATCACGTAAAAATATGAGTAAACATAAAGCAAAATAGAATTGAACAAAACAAAAACGACAATATTGTAAACAATGAGCTGAAGAAGCGGTGGACGAAATTCTGGCTTCTGTGCGTCCTCCACTATCTCAAATAAGTTCCGTTTATTTTGGGACTTTGAGGCTTCATAACTTCTTTGGTTCAGTGCGTGTGTCAGTCATTCTTGGTAAGTCCACATTTTGCCAGCATGTCTCGTAGATCCGCTTGGCTGCGTGAACCTGCAAGGTATAGAATCGGAGTTATTTTCCATAGCAACAGCCAATTAACCTTAATTGATTTGTGTGGGCGGAGCGCGTATCCGGTGTGCCAGCACCCTTAAAAGTCGCATATTCATGTGCTGAATTTTGACTCTTCGTGGAGACTTATAAGTTCAACAGTACTTTATCACATCCAAGTTGTTGTGCACAAGACTTTCTCAAAAAATTTGCATGCAAATGTTGTGTGGACGGATTTGGTATGATTTTGCAATTTTACACTTAGTCTTATGAGTACTGTTAGTTATAAACTGTCTGAAAGTTTTAAGTTTTGTATACAGATAATGTATTGTGTACCATTTTCTTATTGCCTTACAGGATCTTTTGAATCAACATTCTCCTTTCGTATCAGAGAAGACAGGCAATTGATGGGCTTCTCTAAGGAGAGCACTTTCAACCAGTTGTGTGGAGTCAGGAATAATGAATATGACCCATCATCATGTGACCCTCCCACTTATTGGAAGATGCCGGATGAAATTCATTTTACTCAACCTGAAGCATACCTCAAGAAATCTGAACTCTAGACCTACACCTTTTTAGGTTTAGTTATTGTTTTTGTGTTTTTTTGTTGTGGTTGTTTCTTTTTTGTTTTGTTATTATTGTTTTTTTATTAATACTGCTCCATTCACTATTTTGCATCTCCTCCCTCCTAATAAAAGAGTTAATTTAAGGATCAGCTATTAGATATTACTGCATGCTACTAGTTTATTATGTGCTGTAGCTAGATGATTGTTGATTTTTTCTTTGATTTTTTTTTTAGTATACTCTGTGTAATACACACCACTCAGTTGAGTTGTTGCACATCCAACTGGTATAGGGTGAGTTATGTCAGTGCTATGGGAGAAGGACACGTCTGGTTCTAGTTGTTGCTGTTTATGGATCTGTCAACAAAGACAAGCTGGAGTAGATTAGTGGAGGTGGGTATGCTGCATTCGTACTTTATTGGCCAGCCTTATGAGCTATCATAATAATGCCAAAATATTTCTTAGTCCATTGTACAGGAAAAGTGGCATTGGCTGTTTGCTACACATGGAGATGTCCTTGTAGCAAATTGTTTTAATGCATACTCCATTTGCTTTATAGTAGTTAGTGCTGTATGGCCATGTAGCAAGCAGGGGCAGTTCCTTCTCCATTGTACCTGGTTATGGAACCTAAACGGCTCCCTAAATTGTATGCATGTTGCCCCTCTACTTTTGCTGTGACCTGGGGCCCCTTGTTTGCTTGGACGTCTTGCTTCTATGTAGCTAGATAAGGAGGTGGTCGTTTAATGTCATCTCTTCTTGCAGTCTATATTAATATTTTTTTTGGCTGAATGTTTTTGTCAATAAGTTAACATGATTGTAAATTATTTACATAATTGGTGAGCATGGTGAGGTATTTATGGCAAAAAAAAAGCTAAAGTACTTCATGAATCTAGCTAAGTGTACATTAATTTTGAGGCAAATGATAAACCTTGCCACCTCCCCTTCTTCTCTCCTCTCCTCCTTTCTTCCTGTCTATTGCTCACTTTGACAGTAGCTAACTGTTACCTACTTCTCATTTAAAGCTATTATTATCTATTTATTAAAGTTATATTTATTTATTCATTCATTTTTCATTACAGTAATTCAAACAATCATCCTAATCATGTAGAACAGATAGTGTGAATGTTCAAGCTAAAACATAATTGGTAAAGAAAAATCTACATAGTAAGTCCATTGATAGCTATACAACATCACAAATTGTTCTCTATTTAGTGCACACGACACAGTTGAGTTCTTGGTGATTGTTGTACTTCCCAGCACTGCAAGGGAAGCCAGTATTACAGTTAATTTCCACATGGTGAAAACAAACGATACTATGTCTTGACTGTTGTGTAGTTACCGTCCCAAATGATTTGTCAACACAAACAAACATAGTTCGTCCACGAATGTCTTGATTTTGCCGGCCCCTATGCTCTGTCATAAGGTACCCAAAGTATTCTCTTGTCCAACCTGTAGGACACGTAGCTTTAGCAGGGATCATAACTGAACTAGATCTCTTGTTCGTGCGACATACAGCACATGCAGCATCATGCCTGTGCCCTCCTTGTAGAGGGTTGTCATACTCTACTCCATAAATATGTGCTTGCCCAGATATTCCATTTCTATACCGTAGCTCAGTGCTGTATTCAGGGTCAGTTGGCATGCACAAATAATTGGCTCCTCCTCCTTCTTCATTGTATTTAGTTCCTCCAGAAATACCGGAATAAACCAGTTCAGTTCCTGCTGTGGTTGGACAAGAAAGATTCCCCCAACGAGTGTACGTTGCCCCTCCACTCTTAGATCCAGCGGGTCCTTGCTCACCTGGAGTTCCATCTTTGCCACGGGGACCAGGAGGTCCCTGAATTCCATCTCTTCCTGGAAGTCCATCTCTTCCTCTTAGCATTTCTATGAAGATCTTAGATGAATTGTGCTCAGAGACTTTAAGTGTAGGACTACGCTGAGCTACTTCCATTGTGTTAGCTGTAACAGTAATAATAATAATAATAATAATAATAGTAAATATTCACTACAATAATAATAATGATAATAAAAATATTTTTACCTTTCATAATTGAAGCTAGTATGCAGAAAACTGTGAAGTAAATAAAGCTCATGGTTTATAGAAGAGTAAAGTCGTGATGATGTAGGTAAGCTAGTAGAAAGGTAGTTATGCAACAGCTACTGCAATAATTTCTTTTATAGGCAATGGAGACAAGAATGACTTCATTGAGGCAAAACCAGTGACATCTTGCAATTTACCATAATTTCATTGATAAAAGACAACATCAAACAATAGGAATTCCCATGTCTCACTGATCTCATTCAGTCTTTTAAGAGGTGTGGGAAATGAAGAATGTTCCTATTTACTGGTTCTATCTTGATCCTTTAGTGTAGATTACCACAGACTGTGACCAGATGGTTGAAAGAAATTGTGAGGAAGAAGACCATTAATTGGAGGGTGAATGGTGAGGTGAGGTTGAGGGGGCATCAAACAGTAAAAAACATAAGCCAGGCCTGGAGTGGTTTGTTAAGATGGTCTGGCTACAAGACCCGAACAAGACGAGACTGTATACTGTTAGCTAACCCGGTAATGAATTATAAGAGTTCAAAGTTCAGCTATACAGAATGTGGTAGTACCAGTATGCCCAGCTCAATATGCCAGAGGAAGGGTGGAGAGAATTGAAGGAAGACCAGAAGCTACAGTTCCTCCCTCGACCCTCCCTCGTACCCATTCACTTTTATTGTTAGGGCCATAGAGACACTTTGTGATTAAGCTATAGCTAGAACACCAGCTTGAGCAGTGACATCAGCTTGCAAAATGGTCTGTTTGCCGATGTTGGATAATACAGTAGCTATGAGGCTTCAGCAAAAGTAGTTTCATTAGCAAAACACAATTTACTGTGTAATGACAGACTGCTGAAACCTGACAACTAAGCCTGAGGCTAAACATTGGGACATGCAAAATGTGCTGGTATTGCTTCAGGCATAATATGTATGGCATTGATGCCTTAAGCACTACTTCTGGCATTATTTGTATGCTAATTTCTACCCGGAATGCTTCAGAACTACATATCTAGATAAAAATTAGATTATTATGGAAGATAAGATTACAACAATGCTGCAGAAATAGTTATAGTTGGTTATTTTTTCAATAGTTTTTCTCCACACAATAGCTAATTTTTACATATTCTTTTTAACTTGCACACACTGTGGGTGTGTACCATCATCACATTCATGATGATTTTGGGAGCACCTCCAGGAGTATTCTGATCAGTTAAGGCGGAATGGACAGGGTAAGGCTCTTTATTGTGACAATGTTTTTATGGATATTACTCACAACTGCACCAATGCTACCTCTTTTCAGTCTTCAAAGTGAAAAAAAAATGTGACCATTCCACTAATTTAGACACGTTATTCACATTATTGTAACATAGCCAGACCCTTTACCCAATCACTACACATGGGAAGTGATTTTGTGTTAGACCTGTGCACTCACGTGTATCCACAAAATGTAAGTTTAAATATCCATAGTCAATCCGGACTACACAGTATTGATACATGTCTTCCAATTGGCTGTGCAGAGATGTGGTAATCTGTTGTGAGTAGTAAGCTTATACATACAAGTATTACCCAAAACCATCTCACCGTGTAGCAATTGGGTATAGGCGTTATCAACGTGTTCATTATTTCTTGCCCTAATCAGAATTTAGTAATTAGTAAGTCATCTCATCAATATTTTATCAGTTATTATGTCACCATGGTATAGGAACACTAATTGCCTGTCTCTATTGAGTACTCGGCAATTTCATTGCCTTCTTGTGCTAACCATGGAGTTCATCAATTAAGGATATAAAGCTCCAGTTAAATGCTACATGTGCACATTTAGTTGTTTGTTTGCTGTTGTTTTGTTGTCTCATCTTCATAAAACTTAGATCCATTAAGAACTGACACTAATCATTGCAAGGTATTGTCATCTATGAGGTTGTGGTTATTCATTAATTAGGTTTGGCAACAACAATATGTCTCTATTTTTGGATGATAGTAGTGTTGCAAGCAGTGGAGTAGCACCAGGTTACCATGGGTGAAGCTAATAAACAGACTTGAAGTACTTGCACGCATATGTATAATGTATTAATACTTCATATATTGCCGTCAATTAATTGACAGTAACAGATACGAGGTATTCATAATGATTCCAGTGGCTGCTAGTCATCGCTGTGCCAACAATGATAGCTGTACTGTATATCATTACTAGGACTGGTAAAGGTCATCAATCATCAGATTTTGTTTGACAATAAAGGTAGTGGTGAGTGAATTCGAGTGTAAAGTACAGTTTAATTATCTTGAAATACTGCTCATGAAGTTGTGACCCTGGCATCATATTATCTAGTGTGATGTGAATAAAATTAAATAAATAAATAAAAAAAGTATTCTAACAATACCAAAACAAGCAGCAACCAAAGAACTGTCTATAATAGCTCAAGGAAGGTCTGGATTAAATCATAAGACATACCTCTAAGCCTTACATTTATACATTCATATACATATGTATTGTGTCTCAGAAGTAAAGTCTTTTAACCATAAAGTTCGTTTATAGAGATTGCTGGTGCTCTCCATTATGGACACTTTATAAGTTCATCAAAGCATTCCATTTATACTTTCCATTTGACTATTGGTTATGAGTATTTCCTTGGTCAGTCACACTGGCAGTCTAATCATGGCACGAATGTGTCTTGGTTCTTTGTTCTGTATTATATATTATAGTGTTTAATTTAAATTGTAATTGATTAACATGATATTTCACAGGTACTAAACCTCCAGAACGGTTTTGTTGGAACTGCAAAGTGGGAAGAGAAAGAAGAAGTAGTCGAGTGTCCTAGTCTGCCTTCTTCATACAAGCGTCTAGGAAGTGCTAGCTGGTCAGCTGATCTGTTCAGTGTTTCTGGCATTGTGGTCCATTCGCAGAAGTGTTTGTCAGTAATGGGATTTACAGAGACTCTTCTTCCGCACATCCTGGATACTGAGTGAGTAAACACTCAAAATTTGTAGTTTGCTGAATGTATAAAAGAAATAAATTGGCCACCACTTTAGAAAGTGTATAAATTTAGACAGTGACCATTCAGTTTCACTTTAGTACACAATTTTTTTTAATTACACGGCTTTCGTTAGTAAACAAATTTGTGTTGACAAGTCCTAACCTATTATTATGAATAGTAGCAGCAGTAGTAGTAGTAATAGTAGTAATAGTAGTAGAATCTGTGATTATTTTTAAGAGCAAAACCCTCACAGATGCGTCTTATCTGAGAATTTGGTTTATAATATAGCGTACACACTTCTTTTCCCCCACCTTCCTCCTCCTCACACCCTCCATCTTTCCCCTCCATTCCTGCTGTCTCTTCCCATGCAGGACTGAGTCTGTACTGGTGGAGAACATGGATGTAGTCATGCACTCTCATTTCGGAGGGATGGACTACTGGAAGGTTAGTAGTGTAGTGGAGGGTGTGCTCTAGCTTACAAATATTTCAGGTAAGGGTGCCACCTCCCTCTTCACCACACCCCCGTCCCCCTTGATATTTTGATAAGTGGGTACTTTTGAGAACTGGTTAGAATAACGATTATATCAACCCTTAAATTTCAGAGCCAAAGACCTAAGGAATAATGGAATTAAACGATAGCCTTGGGGAGTATTGATACTACTGCCATTCTGATGCATTTTGTTATTAAGTTTTTTGCCTCAATGTTTGTTTCCTTTTGTTTTTCTTCTAACTCCCCCCTCCTTTCTTTCTTCCCTTTACACCCAACCTCCAAGTCTAAATTGCCTGCCTATAAGACCTCCATCCTACCTTCTCCTATACATTATGACATACAGATCCTAAATTATCGTAATCGAGTAGAACAGTCCTGTGAATCCTTGTTATCCACTCTATCCAGAGTGTATCTGGAATTTCATTTTATACCTAATTACTGTAGATGCTTAGCCTTTTTTTTTTTAACTCGACACATCACCTGTCATCATCGAATCACATTACTAATATATCAATATCAATAATATCTGGATAAATAGATTACCAAACTGCTTTTCACATTATATGAATAGTGAATAATTACCTGCCATTGTAAGTACAATTACAGTAAATATATTTCTGCTCTCTCTTGCCATCCTCCTGCCTGTTGTGTTGGTAGTCCAGGTCTAGTATGGTATATGCACTCCACTTGTGAGAGGCAGGGAACAACTTCATGTCTGCTACTCTGAACTACAATCCTGGAACTGGGCGACGGGGCAGGGAGAGTGCCATTGGAGGGGGCGGAGATTACCTGTCCGTCCATTTGCACAGAGGGGATTACCTCTATGCCAGACCTAGTCAGTGAAGGACAAGATTTTAATGACTCAGTGTAAAATGTAGACTAAACTTTTTTTGGTCATATAAGTAAAGAATACTACTATAAAATTTGGTTGATTTATTTCATTTTCACAATATTTATCATGAGGTTTCATAGCGCATCTATTGAAGTTACTCCTAAGGCTAGCTTGTACCATTATTATTAAAGTTAAAATGAAGTCATCGTCAACATTTGTTCAAAATTTTATTAAATTAAATCTTTAAAAATGTCTTGTGTGTGTTTGTATTGCTGTTGTAGTTGTTGTTTTTTGAGTGTTTTGATTTTGTTGTTGTTGTTGTTGTACATATGTACAGCTGACATTCCTTCATGGCTGGAGCTGCCAATCAGATCAATACATTGCTGCAGAAATACAACTTGAACACTGTATTTCTGGCTACAGATGCCACTTCTAAAGGTAATTTCTGAACTAGTTCCAGTATTCCTTCATTGTGCATATCTAAACAGCTTAAATTAATTAGTTCTGGCATAACTTCTGTCACATCAATTCATTGTTATAAATTTGTTGTTTTAGACAAAAAAGAGATCAAGAAGCTGGTGAAAGGCCGTGTGGTGTGGTTTTCTCCTTCAGATTCAGTCCTGAATCACTATGGCGATGGAGGAGTGGCCATCATTGACCAGTGTGTAGCAGCTCATGGGAAAGTTTTTGTGGGTAAGTCCTGTAGACTGGAGGTGGGCAGGTGCCGTGTGCGCAAATCATGAAATGTGTTCTACCCATGGTGAAGAAAGAATCTAACACAGTGGAAGCATTATTGTTCAATAGTAATTATTTTAGAAGTAAAATGCTGTACAAATCTACAATTTTTTGTTTTGTTTTGTGGCTTTCTTTTTGCTTTATGGGCCACAGTGCATTTAGAGTCACCACAAGTAAAACTTATAATATGAAGTAGCAACAGTATATAAATTTTATGTGTTAAGAGTATTCAGTTAGATCAGTAGGACTGAACTCCATTCATTCATGTAAAATGAATTATCACACCTGAATCTACAGTATACATGCATATTTGTGGCCTGTGCTGAAATAAACATACTTGTTGTCAAGGACAATAAATCTAGTGCACATGAAGTGTTACAGTAAGGAACAGTTTGATACATTTGGTAGCAATGGTTAAAAATACAATAAATGGCAAAAATTGATCATAGCAACTGAGGGCATGATTTTGAATTTCTGAGGAAACTTTTAGGTGGCAAGGTGGTGATTTTGAATTTCTGAGGAAACTTTTAGGTGGCAAGGTGGTATAGAACAAAAATCTCAGCTCAAACTGGGCTCACCACTCATATCTACCTTAGTTTCTGTGAAAAGATTTGTTTTTGACAAACTCCCACTGCTACTGTTGTTGAGGTCAACAGGATGTTTAGAAATAATGGACTAAAAGTCGCATATTCATACGCTGAATTTTGACTCTTCATGGAGACAATAAGTTCAACTGTACTTTATCACATCCAAGTTGAAGTGCACAAGAGTTTCTCAAAATTTTTGCACGCAAAATGTTGTGTGGACGGATTTGGTATGGTTTCGCAATTTTACACTTAGTCTTATGAGTACTGTTCGTTATAAACTGTCTGAAAGTTTTAAGTTTTGCGTACAGATAATGTATTATATATCATTTTCTTATTGCCTTACAGGATCTTTTGAATCAACATTCTCCTTTCGTATCAGAGAAGACAGGCAATTGATGGGCTTCTCTAAGGAGAGCACTTTCAACCAGTTGTGTGGAGTCAGGAATGATGAAGATGACCCGTCATCATGTGACCCTCCCACTTATTGGAAGATGCCGGATGAAATTCATTTTACTCAGTCTGAAGCAAACCTCAAGAAATCTGAACTCTAGACCTACACATTTTTTAGGTTTAGTTATTGTTGTTGTGTTTTTTTGTTTTTTTTTTGTTTTTTTGTTGTGGTTGTTTGTTTGTTGTTGTTTTTTGTTGTTGTTTTTATCAATACTGCTCCATTCACTATTTTGCATCTCCTCCCTCCTAATAAATGAGTTAATTTAAGGATCAGCTATTAGATATTACTGCATGCTAGCTACTATTGTATTATGTGATGTAGCTAGCTAGATGATTTTTTTTTTTTTGATTTTTTTTTTTTTAGTATACTCTGTGTAATACACACCACTCAGTTGAGTTGTTGCACATCCAACTGGTATAGGGTGAATTATGTCAGTGCTATGGGAGAAGGACACTGTGTCTGGTTCTATGTTCTGTGTCTGGTATGTTTCTCACCACAGGCAGCACACCCCTGTGTCACAGCATTCAAGTCGCATCTACACATCAAATCATACAGCATAACACCCTGGGTATTTGCATCACCCAGACCCTTAGGACCAGCCAACTTCCCCAAATGCGCATTAAAATCACCCACAACAACAACTGGACCTAGAGACTGAGATTCAGTAATGGCTCGCTCCAGGACAACTAAGTACTCCCTGTATGTCTCCATACCCTGATCCAAACAAGGCAAATACACTCCAATGCAGGGGAGGAGCAACGTATTTTAGATTGGTCAGGCCATTCACATCACTTGTCTGTGGTAAAGATCGTCAGTAAGACTAAATTAGTAGGACATTGCATGTATTAATGCTATAACCATTAAATTAATAAGTAATAATAATTATATTTCAGGAAATAAATGAAGATGACTGATTCATGAAAAAAGTTTCAAGAAGTTAATGTACCAAATATTTGCATTCTGTGTTCGGAATCACTAACAAATTCAATGTAGCATCCTTCCTGTTTGCATATCCTCTATTAATCTGTACAAAATATTATTTAATGTAGCTAAAAAGAAAGTAAAAATTGAAATAAGTGAACTTACAAATGCTGCATCAGCCTTACAACAAGAATTTTTTTCTCTTTAAACTTCTTCAGGCAAGTAAAACAGAACACAGTGTCAGTGTCTTCCTTGTAGTGGAGAAATGGCCACTGTTCAAACAAGGAGTGCTGAAAGCACCTCTGTACTATATTCTTTTTACAAAAAGAGCATTTGTGACCGGATTTGGGGAAATCCGCCTAAACGCAGCAAACAATTTTTTTCAGTATCACCGGGTAAAGCCTTATGGGTCGATTTTTTTCGAAAATTTTTTATGGCAGAAATGGATAGACACCAGTTAGCTCTAGCTTATGACGCAGTTGTAAGCTCTGGCGTGCTCTAGAACTTACACTAGGAGGCTAGAAACACTAGCCGGTTGGACTCGTGTACGGAGAGTTGCTAAGAAATTATTGGCGGGCTTTTCACTAACAGCCGGGAAAAAACTGTAGCTAACTAATTCACTTGCTATTCTACATAATTCACGTACTCACGCAATTCTCGTCATCATAGTTTCTTAAGGAGCCCTGCATTAAGCCTTTTAGACTTCTTTCAATCCGCCTGTAACCGATTTATTCCATAGTGTCCCGGAGACACTCAGTAATAGTATACGGACACAAGGCACGCCCCCTGACCTTAGCAACGCCTTTACCAGGCGTTTTTTCGAAATCAGCAATAATAAGTTTAGCAAAAATACTGAAGTGTTGTAGTGCGTAGGGCGAAGACGGCTTGTGCTACAGCTTCCAAATTAGGAGGAAGGCATCCCAAGGCCCCGTGCAGCCTACTGGTAGAATAAATTAGAAAACTTTAGATGCCGCGTTTAGCCGGGTTTTCAAAAATCCGGTCACATTTGGTAAATTTAAATGCAGGTCTTGGTTGGTTAGGCTTGTCGAAGGTCATACAAGGAAGAGAAATCAATGCCTACCATTACACAGTATCCTCCACATGGAAACGCCGATTCCCGTGCGACAGACTAACTCTCAATCGTTAACGATTCTCGCCTAATTAACGATGCGTACCATACAAATCAATTCATGCCTAATGCCACCCATAGAATATTGGTCAGGCCATGGCCTGACTGGCCGGACCACTTGCGCCGCCCCTGCAATGATGGACAACATATAGCCACTGTTGTCTCCCAAAGCAAGCCGAATGCCACCCACCCTATCTGACTCTATACCACCAATAGGAGATGCAGCCACACTTTTCTTCCACAAGAAACCAATCCCCCCACAGCCACACCCCTTATCAGCCGCCCCATTCAACCTATCATCAGCCCTCCCCCACGACTCAAAATCTTCATGTACTTCAGACAGCCTGTAATGATCATATGGCCATAGCCATGTCTCACATAGGAAGAGAATATCGCACCCCGCCGATAGAAGGTCTGCAATGTAAGGCAAGCTACTGCACAACCTTCTACAATTCCAAGACGTAATCCCTAAACCGCGTTTAGTAGAGACAACTGTTGGGACCTTCGAGACATTACTACAACTTGCTTTAACAACCAACCAAACATCCACAAAACAACCATTTCCGCGGCCAATTGCAATAGCACCTGTCACCACACCCTTGGCTATGTTCACCTTGAAGGAGGGAATAGGACTGCTTTTCAGAAGCTGGTACTGCAGGATCTCGGCAATCCAACAACCGTTCAAGTAAAGTAGTCCCCAATGAGACAATAATCTCACAAAAAGAAAACAAAACCCTACACTCGGAGAACGGGTAGCTATCGGAGGAGGTGGCCTTTTCAAGGCAGCTACATTAGACCTCAAATCCCTCATATCATTTCTCAAACTGTTCAGGTCACAGATCAGTCTTGACCTAAACGCCACGTCATCAGAACCCAGCCCAATATGCTCGGGACCCTTCCTGACACTAGCCCCAGCAACCAAATTCTGCGCCCCAAGAGCTTGTCCTGGCACCAAGGGGTCCTCCTCCTCCTCAGCCTCTGAAACCACACCAGAGTCAGTGCCCCTTATTCCTTCACCCTCGCCATCCCTCACACCTCCCTTGGCCATTTCTATTTCCCTGGCTTGACTCAGCAACAAAACTCCCTTCGATCTTTTCCCGTTCTTCAAAAGAACTCTTGGCACAGAACACTTATTCTTAATGGAGCACACCAAAGACCACACATCGTCCACATGCTTACACTTAACTGATTTCCCTCCAGCAGCTTTCCTTCTCGTAACCAGAAACCCTCCAGCATCAGCAAGGCCCATGTTTTGTGCCGAAATAAACAGAGAACAGCGCAGAGAATCGTTTGGTCCGTCGAGGCACCTCGACCAAGTCTTCTAACAAACTCGTCTTTGCACATGTCACGACCAACATTGAAATTCCTTAGCAGATCCATCCTCCTTAGCAGCATGCGGGATAGGGTTATAGTAGTCATCTTGTTTGTCTGTCATGCTCTGATTTTGGAGAATACTGACAATTAACAGTTGATTTAGATATGAACTTACTCAGGACGAAGATTTAAGACCTTTACTTTTTTTATTTCGGGCAATCGTTGAGAAAACCAGAAGTTTTCAGCTCCGCGGTACCTACCAGCTTTTATGGGCAACGCCCCCTAGCGTCACGTCATAATCACGTGAGCGAATAATTTCTTGCAGCCAGCAGCGTAGTTTAATTTATGCTCAGGGAAGTTAAAGGAGTTTTAAAGTTAGGGAAGTTAAAGGAGTTGAGAGAAGTGAAGTTTCGCGTTGAAATGCGTATCGGTGAGTGTTTCTGGCTAGTTTAGCTTCTTCAAGACAGCGTTTTCATGTAACATTTTCATTGGTCAGGTTATTTTAATGCCTCATAACAGATTGCTTGTTCTTTTGGAATGAGATTATATTATAATAGCTAGGTAGTGTTTAATAGCGCTGAGGGTTCGCACCTTTGGTGCTTCATTTATTCATTTATTTTTCATTACTGCAGTAATTCAAACAATCATCCTAATCATGTAAAACAGATAGTGTGAATGTTTAAGCTAAAACATAATTGGTAAAGAAAAATCTACACAGTAAGTCCATTGATAGCTATACAACATTACAAATTGTTCTCTATTTAGTGCACACGACACAGTTGAGTTCTTGGTGATTGTTGTACTTCCCAGCTCTGCAAGGGAAGCCAGTATTACAGTTAATTTCCACATGGTGAAAATAAACGATACTATTACTTGATTGTTGTGTAGTTACAGTCCCAAAAGATTTGTCAACACAAACAAACATAGTTCGTCCACGAATGTCTTGATTTTGCCGGCCCTTAAACTCCGTCATAATGTACCCAAAGTATTCTCTGGTCCAACCTGTAGGACACGTAGCTTTAGCAGGGATCATAACTGAACTAGATCTATTGTTCGTGCGACATACAGCACATGCAGCATCATGCCTGTGCCCTCCTTGTAGAGGTAGGTTATACTCTACTCCATAAATATGTACATGCCCAGTTATTCCATTGCTATACCGTAGCTCAGTGCTGTATTCAGGGTCAGTTGGCATGCACAAATAATTGGCTCCTCCTCCTTCTTCATTGTATTTAGTTCCTCCAGAAATACCGGAATAAACCAGTTCAGTTCCTGCTGTGGCAGGACAAGAAAGACTCCCCCAACGAGTGTACGTTGCCCCTCCACTCTGAGGTCCAGCGGGTCCTTGCTCACCTGGAGTTCCATCTTTGCCAGGGGGACCAGGAGGACCCTGAGTTCCATCTCTTCCTGGAAGTCCATCTCTTCCTCTTAGCATTTCTATGAAGATCTTAGAAGAATTGTTCTCAGAGACTTTAAGTGTAGGACTACGCTGAGCTACTTCCATTGTGTTAGCTGTAACAGTAATAATAATAATAATAATAATAGTAAATATTCACTACAATAATAATAATGATAATAAAAAATATTTTTACCTTTCATAATTGAAGCTAGTATGCAGAAAACTGTGAAGTAAATAAAGCTCATGGTTTGTAGAAGAGAAAAGTCGTGATGATGTAGGTAAGCTAGTAGAAAGGTAGTTATGCAACAGCTACTGCAATAATTTCTTTTATAGGCAATGGAGACGAGAATGACTTCACTGAGGCAAAACCAGTGACATCTTGCAATTTACCATAATTTCATTGATAAAAGACACCATCAAACAGTAGGAATTCCCATGTCTCACTGATCTCATTCAGTCTTTTAAGAGGTGTGGGAAATGAGAGGAATTACCTCAGTTTCATGTAGTGACCTCACTCTTTATTACCACATAATGATTGAAACTTTATATTATTTACCATAATTTCATTGATAAAAGACACCATCAAACAATAGGAGTTCCCAAGTCTCACTGATCTCATTCAGTCTTTTAAGTTCCATCTTGATCCTTTAGTGTGGATTACCACAGACTGTGACCAGATGGTTGAAAGAAATTGTGAGGAAGAAGACCATTAAGGGTGCAGTACCACTTGAAACCGCAGCGCTAAACCGCAGACGGAAGATTTATGCTATTACTTTGTTGTTGCAGTTGAAACAGACACCAACAGACAGCTCTTATAAACCAAGTTTCAAGAAAAAAGACTGACCAAGAACGGAGAAACAATGGTACAAACCTTAAGGCTATTCAGCGATATTCAGGAGCGACCGTTGCAGTTACGAAGTCGATTTTTTTTTCCAGCGGTAGCCTAGGAGCTTCCCCACAACATTACAACGCCATATTTTTGATATTAGTATTTTTGAATTCTTTTGCGGGTGCAGTTCAAACTTGGACTATTTCTATTCGAGTTAGTGGTTGTGGTAAGTCAATGCGCTCTTTGTCATTGTTATAAGCCGTGCGCAACAGTATTTACTTGAAAATACATTGTCCACTAGACTACCGCAAAGGTAAGTCTGTGTAGGTGCATGTCCAGTTGTGTCAAAGCATTGTGTGTTACAACCACTACTTAGCTAAAGAATATCACAAAGAAAACTTTTAAATAACGTGTATTGTTTTGTTGTTGTTTTTTTCTTTCCAAGCAGTTGCAGAGAGTTGTTACTATGGCACTGAATCCCTTTACCCTGTATGCTAAATTAAAAAACTGGACCTTATTTTCAGTAGTTTTAGTGTTAGAAGTCAAAATCATCATATAAAAATAGTATAGTCTTTAGGCTCGCTCGCCATTTGTGCTCAAGCACATCACTAGTAGTATTTGTTTTCCATTTTTTTTAATATTTTTATATTATTATTTTTGTATCCTATTTTAAAGAAAAAACTCTTTGTAATGTTTATTTAGATGTGGCGTGTACCCCGTGTACAAAATATGAGTTCATTCTGGCCATCCATTAATTCTGAATATCGATTTTTAGGTACGAAGCTAACTATTGATTCGTATTCATTTGATTCTTCAACTCCGCCACCCAACTCTGAGCGCGCAATTTATTGTGGGCAAAATTCCGGGTGGTGGCGGCTCTAATTAGAACTGGTAAGCAAACACAAAAAAAGAGTTACAGCCTGCGGGGGAAGAGTAGTTGGGCGTAGGGGAAGAGTGCAAGACTTCTGGAATGTACTGGAGGGTCCTAGATGATGAAGAAGCGGCAGCGTATTAATGGCGCCTGGAGTCACTCGTTTAGAATAGATATATCACGGCTCGCAGCTGCGACTTGAAGGAAGCGTCTTTGGAGAGCTTGATAGAAGGTTGGTGTAGCGGGTAGAAGTTAGAAGCAGTTTCAGTGTGTTAACTTCAACTTCTCAGGAATTTTTGGTGCTATTTGTTAAAAGAAAATGTGAATTATTACTTTTATTGACTAATGTTATTTTCTTTCTACAATATAGGCTGTTTATTATCAATTATTATTTTATTGATTTATTTAAAATAAGACCAGAATCAAATTTTAGATCATAGTACTTTGTCTAATCTACCTCAACAGGAGGAAAGGTGCTGGCATGCTCTGCATAGAAATAGATGAGCTCCGATTATGAAAAGGCACAACTCCTTGGTTCTAGGGTACAACTGGCAGGTTCACAACAAAAGTGCAGAGCAGAAGACATGGCTTCCTTGTTCTCCAGAGGAGAGAATAGTAGACCTTCGGCTCTCCTAAGAAGTCATGCCTCCTGAAGGGAAGAATACTACATACATCCTGGTTATTTAGAAGAGAGGACATGGCACTCCAGTAGAGGGGTCAATGAGAAGGCACAGCTCCTTGGATTCCCTTGATAGTATTGCATACTTCAGAACATTTGAATTTGTACATTTCATATTGTATTTGATTATGGCCCTGCTACTATGGAGTTATGATTTTATAATATTGTTTAGTAATATTATAAAGTGAACAAATATTAATTATCTACACTGCTGCTTCTGCCCTACAGTACTGGTAGTCCTTTGAGGTGAAAGCTCTTTGTGGTAAATTGTCTGGTACAGTTAACTAGTGGTGTGCTTGAGCACAAATGGCGAGCGAGCCTTAAACTACACTATTGTTAAATTTAATTTTAACAACTAACACTCAAGCTATTAAAATAAAGTCGAGTTTTTACATTACTATGAGGTAAAGGGGTTTTCAATGTCATAGTAACCGCTCCCGCAACAGTTTGAATTGAAAAAGAAGAAACAAAATCAAATCACGTTATTTAAAATTTTCTTTGTGATATTCTTAATAGTAGTTGTAACGCACAATACTTTCACACAACTGAACATACCTACGCAAGACTAACCTTCGAGGTTCGTCTAGTGGACAATGCATTTTTAAGTAAATACTGTTGAGTAGGGCTTATAACTGTGACAAATAGCGCATTAACTTACCACCGCCACTAACTCGAACAGAAATGGAGCTCCCATAAGATTTTGTGTTTTAACTGCACCCGCAAAACAATTCAAAGCCGTAAACAATTCAATTTCTAAGGTGATACGGGTAATGGTCGCTAAACCGGAGGATTCTGTTTAGTGAAGTTTGGGACTGGGTCGAACGCGGAGCGAACACAAAAATACGGAGGGTCAAAGTACAAAATGACATACGTACGTCCATATATATAAACAAACATCCCCGATTTTTTCATTTTTACCCCTGTAAGTGTCTCGCTCGCTACGCTCGCTCGCCAAATTATTACGCGTTCAAATTGTGTGAGAGTCGCGTACAATAGTTAGTTCGCGGAGAGTATATTGGATCGAGTTACGGGCGGGTTTTGTGGTATTCTACTGGAATCGCTTAATTACCGCAGGTTCCGGTGGTACTGCACCCATCAAACAGTAAAAAACATAAGCCATGCCTGGAGTGGTTTGTTAAGATGGTCTGGCTACAAGACCCGAACAAGACGAGACTGTATACTGTTCGCTAACCAGGTAACAATAAAAACCAGTCATTCATGAATTATAAGAGTTCAAAGTTCTGCTATACAGAATGTGGTAGTACCAGTATGCCCAGCTCAATATGCCAGAGGAAGGGTGGAGAGAATTGAAAGAAGACCAGAAGCTACAGTTCCTCCCTCCCTCCCTCGTACCCATTCACTTTTATTGTTAGGGCCACAGAGACACTTTGTGTTTAAGCTATAGCTAGAACACCAGCTTGAGCAGTGACATCAGCTTGCAAAATGGTCTGTTTGCCGATGTTGGATAATACAGTAGCTATGAGGCTTCAGCAAAAGTAGTTTCATTAGCAAAACAAAATTTACTGTGTAATGACAGACTGCTGAAACCTGACGACTAAGCCTGAGGCTAAACATTGGGACATGCAAAATGTGCTGGTATTGCTTCAGGCATAATATGTATGGCATTGATGCCTTAAGCACTACTTCTGGCATTATTTGTATGCTAATTTCTACCCGGAATGCTTCAGAACTACATATCTAGATAAAAATTAGATTATTATGGAAGATAATGCTGCAGAAATAGTTATAGTTGGTTATTTTTTCAATAGTTTTTCTCCACACAATAGCTAATTTTTACATATTCTTTTTAACTTGCACACACTGTGGGTGTGTACCATCATTACATTCATGATGATTTTGGGAGCACCTCCAGGAGTATTCTGATCAGTTAAGGCGGAATGGACAGGGTAAGGCTCTTTATTGCGACAGTGTTTTTATGGATATTATTCACAACTGCACCAATTTTCAATGAAGTGCTACCTCTTTTCAGTCTTCATAGTGCAAAAAAATGTGACCATTCCACTGATTTAGACACGTTATTCACATTATTGTAACATAGTCAGACCCTTTACCCAATCACTACACATGGGAAGTGATTTTGTGTTAGACCTGTGCACTCACGTGTATCCACAAAGTGTAAGTTTCAATATCCATTGTCAATCCGGACTACACATAGTATTGATACATGTCTTCCAATTGGCTGTGCAGAGATGTGGTATTCTGTTGTAAGTAGAGCTTATACAAGTATTACCCAAAACCATCTCACCGTGTAGCAATTGGGTATAGGCGTTATCAACGTGTTCATTATTTCTTGCCCTAATCAGAATTTAGTAATTAGTAAGTCATCTCATCAATATTTTATCAGTTATTATGTCACCACGGTATAAGAACACTAATTGCCTGTCTCTATTGAGTACTCGGCAATTTCATTGCCTTCTTGTGCTAACCAGTTCCTCCATTAAGGATATAAAGCTCCAGTTAAATGCTACATGTGCACATTTAGCTGTTTGTTGCTGTTGTTTTTGTTGTAGTTTTATTGTCTCATCTTCATAAAACTTAGATCCATTAAGAACTGACACCAACCCTTGCAAGGTATTGTCACCTATGAGGTTGTGGTTATTCATTAAATTAAGTTTGGCAACAACAATATGTCTCTATTTTTGGATGATAGTATTGTTGCAAGCAGTGGAGTAGCACCAGGTTTACCATGGGTGAAGCTAATAAACAGATTTGAAGTACTTGCACGCACATGTATAATGTACTAATACTTCATATATTGCCATCAATTAATCCACAGTAACAGATATGAGGTATTCATGAATGATTCCAGTGGCTGCTAGTCATCGCTGTGCCAACAATCATAACTGTACTGTGTATCGTTTTACTAGGACTGGTAAAGGTCATCAATCATCAGATTTTGTTTGACGATAAAGGTAGTGGTGAGTGAATTCAAGTGTAAAGTACAGTTTAATAAAAGTGTTCTCAGGAAGTTGTGACCCTGGCATGGTATCTAGTGTGATGTGAGTAATTGTTTTTAAAAAGTTGGCGAGCGAGATACTATTAGGGGTGGATAATGCAAAATCGGGTATATATTCGATATATATATGTGGGTTGTACGTATGCCCCTAAAATGGGCATGCAGGTGCTGTTTTTTCTCCTAAAAACGCGGCTTTTTAGGCTTGACCCCACTTTCTTCTGATACTACAGCATTAAGAAAATCTTACTTGAAACTTGGGCTCCAAATTGTGAGATAATTCCTGCGAAACGCTTGTTTTTCAAGTCCCAAAAAGTTACTGCGACTGGTTACTATGGCATTGAAAACCCTTTACTAGGCGTAATTTCTAAACTTTGTCTTTTTGGGGGGCTGCATGCTAACAATGCTGCTTGGCTTGTTGGTTGTCAAGTGCCACTGGCAGCAAGAATTGCTAAATATTAATACTGAGGAAGCCACCATTACTAGGGAGAAGCTGAGGTGAGTACATAGTTCAGTATTTGTTAGCTAACGTTACAAAAATAACTCCGGCCATTAGTTTTTTGTTAGAGCTGCGAGCTTGTTCACCAGTTACTGGTAATTGAGGTAATCAGAATGGCTGAAATTGGATACTACAGAAGTTACCACGGTCAGAATACCTTATAACAATGCTGAGGAAGCTACCACTACTAGAGGGTAACTGAGGTAAGTACTTCATTTCATATTTGTAAGTTAAAATTACAAAAATAACTCTGGCTTTTCATTTTTGTATCTGAGAGCTTGTTGTCAAGAGAGACGTGTAATTCAGATAGTCAGAATGGCTTTAATTTGATACTACAGAAGTTACCACTACTCAAGAAAATGAGATAAAGTAATTTTAGATTTGTTTGCTAAAATTAATGATTTTTTGTTTTTGTAGCTGACAGCTTGTCAAGAATTAATTCAGATAGTCAAAATAGCTTAAATTTGTAATGACAGAAGTTACCAATACTCAGGAAATTGAGGCAAGTAGTAATTCCATATTTGTTGGCCAATATTACAAAAATAACACTTGCCTATTTATTTTTTAGCTAAGAGCTTGTTCAAGAGTTACTGGTATAATTGAGGTAGTCAGAATTGCTCAAGTTTGATACTACAGAAGTTACCATTACTCAGGTAAGAGAGTAATTTTGTATTCGTTTGCTAAAATTAATGGTCAACTGATATTATACAGTTCTGCATGAATTAAGCTAAAATACAAATTATGTAGTAACAATACTGTAGTTTTAACTAGGCAGGCTTTCTCGATATTATGTCATTTTGTACTTTGATCCTCGCGTATTTCTGTGTAGCTCTGCTTTCAACCCCGTTCCAAATTTCACTAAACAGATTCTTCTGATTTATCGATCATTACCTGTATCACCCTAGAAATTGAATTGTTTACTGCTTTGAATTGTTTACTGCTTTGAATTGTTTTGCGGGTGCAGTTAAAACACAAAAACTTACTGGAGTTCCATATCTATTTGAGGTAGTGGCTGTGGTAAGTTAATGCACTCTTTGTCATAGTTATAAGCCCTATGCTACAGGATTTACTTGAAAATTCATTGTCCACTAGACTACCACGAAGGTAAGTCTTGTGTAGTTATGTTCAGTTATGTGAAAATATTGTGCATTACAACTAATATCACAAAGAAAACGTTTAAATAATGTGACTTGTTTATTGTAGCTTTATATATTTTTTTTTCAATTCAAAGAGTTGCAGGGAGTGGTTACTATGGCAATGACTGTACATAATTTAAAAACTCGACTTTTTTTAGTAGCTTGAGTGTTAGAAGTTAAAATCAAAGTTTTAACAATAGTGTAGTTTTAGGCTCGCTCGCCATTTGTGCTCAAGCACATCGCTAGTATGCTAACAATACCAAAACTAGTAGCAACGAGGATGGGTTTCAAAGAACTGTCTATAATTGCTCAAGGAAGGTCTGGACTAAATTGTAAGACTTACCTCTAAATCTTACACCTATACATTCATATACATATGTATTGTGTATATCAGTGTCTCAGAAGTAAAGTATTTTAACTATGAAGTTTAATAGAGATTGCTGGTCCTCTCCATTATGGACACTTTATAAGTTCATCACGGCATTCCATTTGTACTTTCCCTTTGACAATTGGTTTCGAGTTTTTCCTCAACCAGTCACACTGGCAATTTAATCAGGGCATGAATGAGTCTTGGTTCTTTGTTCTGTATTATATTATTGTGCTTATTTTGAATTGTAATTGATTGACATAATATTTCACAGGTACTAAACCTCCCCGCAGAGTGGGAAGAGAAAGCAGAAGTTGTCGAGTGTCCTAGTCTGCCTTCATACAAGCATCCAGGAAGTGCTAGCTGTTCGGCTGATCTGTTCAGTGTTTCTGGCATTGTGGTCCATTCACGGGAGTGTTTGTCAGTAATGGGATTTACAGAGACTCTTCTGCCACGCATCCTGGACACCGAGTGAGTAAACACTCGAAATTTGTAGTTTGCTGAATATATAAAAGAAATAAATTGGCCACCACTTTAGAAAGTGTATAAATTTAGACAGGGAGCATTCAGTTTCACTTTTGTACGCAATACATTTTTTTTAATTACCAGGCTTTCGTTGATAAACAAATTTGTGTTGGCAAGTCCTAACCTATTATTATGAACAGTAGCAGCAGTAGTAGTAGTAATAGTAGTAATAGTAGTAGAATCTGTGATTATTTTTGAGAGCAAAACCCTCACAGATGCGTCTTATCTGAGAGTTTGGTGTACATTAATAATATAATATAGCGTACACACTTCTTTTCCCCCACCCCTCTCCTCCTCCCCCCACCCTCCATCTTTCCCCTCCATTCCTGCTCTCTCTTCCCATGCAGGACTGAGTCTGTACTGGTGGAGAACATCGATGTAGTCATGCACTCTCATTTCGGAGGGATGGACTACTGGAAGGTTAGTAGTGTAGTGGAGGGTGTGCTCTAGCTTACAAATGTTTCAGGTAAGGGTGCCACCTCCCTCTTCATCACACACCCGTCCCCCTTGATATTTTGATAAGTGGGTACTTTTGAGAACTGGTTAGAATAATGATTACATCAACCCTTAAATTTCAGAGCCAAAGACCTCAGGAATAATGGAGTTAAACGATAGCCTTGGGGAGTATTGATAGTACTGCCATTCTGATGCATTTTGTTATAACGTGTTTTGCCTCAAGGTTTGTTTCGTTTTGTTTTTCTTCTAACTCCCCCCTCCTTTCTTTCTTCCCTTTACACCCAACCTCCAAGTCTAAATTGCCTGCCTATAAGACCCATTGTCCATCCTACCTTCTCCTATACATTATGACATACAGATCCCTAAATTATCGTAATCGAGTAGAACAGTCCTGTGAATCCTTGTTATCCACTCTATCCAGAGTGTATCTGGAATTTAGTTTTATACCTAATTACTTGTAGATACTTAGCCTTTTTTTTTTAACTCGACACATCACCTGTCATCATAGAATCACATTACTAATACATCAATATCAATACCTGGATAAATAGATTACCAAACTGCTTTTCACATATATGAATAGTGAATAATTGCCTGCCATTGTAAGTATAAATATATTTCTGCTCTGTCTTGCCATCCTCCTTCCTGTTGTGTTGGTAGTCCAGGTCTAGTATGGTATATGCACTCCACTTGCGAGAGGCAACTTCATGTCTGCTACTCTGAACTACAATCCTGGAACTGGGCGACGGGGCAGGGAGAGTGCCGTCGGAGGGGGCGGAGATTACCTGTCCGTCCATTTGCGCAGAGGGGATTACCTCTATGCCAGACCTAGTCAGTGAAGGACAAGATTTTAATGACTCAGTGTAAAATGTAAACTAAACTTTTTTGGCCATAATAAGTAAAGAATACTACTATAAAATTTGGTTGATTTATTTCATTTTCACAATATTTATCATGAGTTTCATAGCGCATCTATTGAAGTTACTCCTAAGGCTAGCTTGTATCATTATTATTAAAGTTAAAATGAAGTCATGGTCAACATTTGTTCAAAATTTTATTAAATTAAATCTTTAAAAATGTCTTGTGTGTATTTGTATTGCTGTTGTAGTTGTTGTTTTTTGAGTGTTTTGATTTTTTGTTGTTGTTGTTGTACATATGCATAGCTGACATTCCTTCAGTGGCTGGAGCTGCCAATCAGATCAATACATTGCTGCAGAAACACAACTTGAACACTGTATTTCTGGCTACAGATGCCACTTCTAAAGGTAACTTCTGAACTAGTTACTGTATTCCTTCATTGTGCATATCTAAACAGCTGAAATTAATTAGTTCTGACATTGCTTCTGTCAGCTCAATTCATTGTTATAAATTTGTTGTTTTAGACAAAAAAGAGATCACTAAACTGGTGAAAGGCCATGTGGTGTGGTTTTCTCCTTCAGATTCAGTCCTGGATCGCTATGGAGATGGAGGAGTGGCCATCATTGACCAGTGGGTAGCAGCTCATGGGAAAGTTTTTGTGGGTACGTCCTATAGAAGACTGGTAGTGGGCAGGTGTCATGTGCGCAAATCATGAAATGTGTGTGAGCCATGGTGAAGAAACAATCTAACACAGTGGAAGCATTATTGTTCAATAGTAATTATTTTAGAAGTAAAATGCTGTACAAATCATCAACTTTTTTTTGTTGTGTTTTGTGGCTTTCTTTTTGCTTTATGGGCCACAGTGCATTTAGAGTCACCACAAGTAAAACTTATAATATGAAGTAGCAACAGTATATAAATTTTATGTGTTAAGAGTATTCAGTTAGATCAGTAGGACAGAACTCCATTCATTCATGTAAAATGAATTATCACACCTGAATCTACATTACATGCATATTTGTGGCCTGTGCTGAAATAAACATACTTGTTGTCAAGGACTATAAATCTAGTGCACAGGAAGTGTTACAGTAAGGAACAGTTTGATACATTTGGTAGCAATAGTTAAAAATAAAATAAATAGCGAAAATTGACCATAGCAACTGAGGGCATGATTTTGAATTTCTGAGGAAACCTTTAGGTGGCAAGGTGGTATAGAACAAAAATCTCAGCTCAAACGGGCTCACCATCTCATATCTACCTTAGTTTCTGTGAACAGATTTGTTTTTGACAAACTCCCACTGCTACTGTTGTTGAGGTGAACAGGATGTTTAGAAATGATGGACTAAAAGTCGCATATTCATACGTTGAATTTTGACTCTTCGTGGAGACTATAAGTTCAACAGTACTTTATCACATCCAAGTTGTAATGCACAAGAGTTTCTCAAAAAATTTGCACGCAAAATGATGTGTGGACGGATTTGGTATGGTTTCGCAATTTTACACTTAGTCTAGTACTAAACTATTCTAAAGTTTTAAGTTTTGTGTAGAGATAATGTATTATACCGTAGTGCTAGAATAGTTTGCGTGGTATTTAATTTTGCGACATTTGCGAGCTGGAACAAATCACATAACTAAATATCACAGTATTAAGTAACAGTCCGTCATTTTCTAATTAACGCCCGCTATTTCTAATTGACGTCCACCCTCGTGTTTATTAGTTAACTCACTGTTATGGCTTTAAGAAAGTATTTGAAAAAGACGGATTTGCCGACAGCGAAGGAGACAGGGATAGGTGCACTGGCAACTAGCCATTCAAAGACAATCTGAGGAAAGGTTTTTCAGAGTGGTATGCCCAGGAAGTAGCAAAGCAGCTCACAGGTGGTGTTCAGGCCGATGCTGTGCAAATAGACTTTCGAATGTCTACTGTAAAAGGGGTAAGCTGCAAGTGGATCATGTCTGCATATGATCATATTCGTTCCTTACCTGAAATTGTCAAGAGTGGATTTAGAAAGGCTGGAATAGCTCATGTAATTGAAAATGATACTGCCCAAACTGACACTGACACTCTTTTTTTAAATAGTGATCCTTTTGATTCATGTGATTCTGATTCTGATTGATGTGCTGCTGAATGCCAGTAATTTATTTTATTATTAACCCTTTCGTTCCGGATCCCGCTTTGAAGCGGGTGAAGACCGATTAACTTCTCCGAATTTTCAAAAATAGTTACTTTATAGCTAGAACCTTCAGATTGCATACACAGGTGCCCAATGCATTGGAGAAGCATCTAAAATAGCTTTCAGCCAGGACTGCTTCGACAGTACCTCACAGCAGTTGCGTTTATTTCTTCCTCGGCAAAAAAAAAAAACATCGGTTCTCCGTCGAATTTTTAAAAAAGTTACCTTCTTCACAGCAGCTTCATTTATGGATCCAGTCATCTCCAGAGCTTTGTAGAAGCAGCAAAAAATTGCTTGAGCTCAGTAGCCTTCCATAACACATTGAAACAACCGCTTCTTTGCCGACCAAGACTTTGCGGTTTGACTTACTGTCTTCTCCATTTTTTATAAAATCGCCAGTTCAACTGGGGACCTCCCTATTACGTACAGTCTTAGGTAATGCTTATTACATCATAGGAAAAAAGTGAGCGTGTCGTGTGACCCCGGTAACTATGCAAAAAAAATTTTTTTCAAAGTCATTTTTTGGAAGATGGCGTCTAGAAGTTACAATGCGGTGCAAGTTTTAGACTTGCTTGATGCTGACTCTAGCGACTCAGGATCAAGCGGAGAGAAGGGAGACGACATCTAGGGCTATAGGAGGCCCTGTATCAGGGTTGGTGGACCAGACCCCGTCAACTCTGATACTGAAAATGGGAGTCAAGAAGATGATCGAGGTAAGCTTGTCTTTCTCTTGTCTTTCTCTTGAAAAATAGCAAGCTTCTGTTGTGGAAAGGACTTATTTATAGCTATATTGAGATAGAGTAAGCTGTTTAGCTATAATATATATATATTTCATTGAGTTTTGAGATTTGAAAGTGGCTTGTGGTTTTTTGAACAAATTCAAATTTTCAAAAAAATTAAAAAAAGTTTTTACCACATATACTACTAGGACCAGATGTGAATGCAGTCACCGACCCGATTACGCAGATGAGGCGACAGGAGCAGAGTCTTCCAGTCATGAAGGAGAGGATACCGGACCTGAGTCTTCCAATGATGAAACACGAATAGGCAGCAGGTTCCAGTGATGAAGAAGAGGAAGTGGCTCCTCCTGCTCCGAGTTCTGGACGTCCTCGCGGTCGGAGAAGGCGGGAATCGAAGAACAAGAGTCGGGTGGATGAGGTAGGGGGAGAGTGGAAGAAAGATGACAACACACCCATTGATATTCCATAATCTTTTGTGTGAAGGACCACAGACTTTGATATTTGTGGCTGCTCCCCCCCCCCCCTGAACATCCCAAAAGTTGTAATATGTATTGTTATTGTCGTTGTCGTTGTCTGTGTTTTTGTGGTGTTGTAGTGGAGCTTCACACTCGATGTATATGTGTGTGCGTGGAGTTGAAATGTTATTCTGGCGCTTCCAGATCTAACCGGGGAGGGAACGAACTCGGGGGGGGGGGGTCTTTTCCAATCGGGGCTACTATGCCCATGTAAGTTGAATTTCATGTATGTGTGTGTGTGTACACCAGTCAATTTATATTATACATTTATTTTTATGATCTGTATTCACCTGTATCTTCTTTTTTCTAGTGTGTGTGTGTGTGTATGTGTGTGTGTGCATTTGTGGAATGAGAGAGAGCAACCGTGGACAAACAGTATGTGGCACTTCCGTATACAACCTGGGAGGGAACTCTGGATCTTTTTGGATCGTGACTACTATGCCCATGTAAGTTGAATTTCATGTGTGTGTGTGTGTGTACACCAGTCAATTTATGTATAATAAATTATACATTTATTTTTATGATCTGTATTCACCTGTAGCTTCTTTTTTCTTGTGTGTGTGTGTGTGTATGTGTGTGCGTGCATTTGTGGAAAGAGAGTAAGTTGAATTTCATTTCAACTTACTGATATTTGGGTGTCCAGCTAGGGCTGGGGGGGGGGGGTTATGGTACAAGAATGTCAGTGAAAAGTAATGACGGGGGAGGGGGGGGTTATGGTACAAGAATGTCAGTGAAAAGTAATGACGGGGGAGGGGGGGTTATGGTACAAGAATGTCAGTGAAAAGTAATGACGGGGGAGGGGGGGGGCAATTCAGCGAGGCCAGCTGTTATGTTACAAATATCATTGTTGTCTTGTGTTTTTTTGGTATTGTATGGAGGTTCCGGATCCTATGGGAGGGATCGTTCAGTCTGTGACAATCCATGCCGGGTAAGTTGAATTCCACGTGTGTGCTTGTACTGCTTTTCATTTTCAAATTACACTTTCTCAATACAACGATTGTTTCTCTCATGTACAGTGTGGAGTATACATACCAGGGGTTCATACAGTGGGAGGCTAGCGCTGGGTTCCCCCCTAGAATTTTGGGAGTTGAATAGAAATAAACATTTAGGAAGCATTTATTTTTAGTCTGATATTGTATCCCATTATGTTCCTATCATAACTGAGCCATTTAGTGCATAGGACCGAACACTGATCATCAGTGTGAAGTATAGACTCGTATGCAAAGATGTGCATCAAAGTAGTGTAGGTTCCAAAAAATGGGTGTGGCGAAGTACACTCGGAGCCCCACCCCAAACAAAAATCCTGTATGAAACCGCATACAATACATCATAAAGTTGCAATTATATTATAGGATCATGAATAATTTGTTGTTTGTATTACAAATATCTTTGTTGTTTGTGTTTTTGTGTATATGAAATTGTTTTGTAGTGGAGCTCGACGTCCGATGGCATACGTTCCTTGTGGACACTCATAGATGTCTCCTACATGATCACAATCAGCACCACACACAACAAACAACATATTTTATTGTTGAACTAATATAATATTGGTATATAATGCATCAAACAATATTATTTCTATTTTATTTTATTTTTTTATTGATGGGAAAAGTGGATTTTTTGGGGGGAAAATTTTTTTTTTTTTGAAATATTAGTAGATGGCTTAAATATTATTCAATTTTCTCAATCAAAAATGAGGGGAATCCCAAACTCTTGGTCTATTTAGTGATATATGGTTGCTATGGGGTTTTCCCAGCCAGCATCGAGTTAAAAAAATAAAACGGCAATGCTCTATTCCGCGGTAGAAAATTAGATTTTTCCGCGCGCGTCCAAACAATTCAGGAACGAAAGGGTTAAAACGCAAATTAAAAAATCGAAAAATTCATGAATTTCTAATAAACCGCAATACTTTATACTAGCATAGTTTTCTAGCACTACGGTATATTATATATCATTTTCTTATTGCCTTACAGGATCTTTTGAATCAACATTCTCCTTTCGTATCAGAGAAGACAGGCAATTGATGGGCTTCTCTAAGGAGAGCACCTTCAACCAGTTGTGTGGAGTCAGGAATGATGAAGATGACCCGTCATCATGTGACCCTCCCACTTATTGGAAGATGCCGGATGAAATTCATTTTACTCATCCTGAAGTAAACCTCAAGAAATCTGAACTCTAGACCTACACCTTTTTTAGGTTTAGTTATTGTTGTTGTTGTTTGTTTTTTGTTCTGTTGCTGTTGTTTTTTATCAATACTGCTCCATTCACTATTCTGCATCTCCTCCCTCTGTTCAGGTCTGCCCTACAGGAGACTGAACACGCAAGACAAGGACACGCAAGAAAAGAAGTCACCTACAAACACTCGAACAGTTACCCATTGGTCATCAGACACACATACGCAATCATTAATCATATTCATACTCTCATACGTAACTATTGATTTCTATACCACCCAACTTACCTTATAAACGTGTCCAATTGCAATGCCGAATTGTTATCAAGTTTAAAGCCTGTACTTACTAAGACAACTGTAAGAGCGCGACTTTTTGGGGGTTTGAGGGAAGGCTGCAATTGCCCTAGGTGACAGCGGCTAACTCTCTTACTATTCTCATAGCTAACAGGATCTTGATACCTGGTCCTTCGACAACCTCGAGCTCGGGAATTTACACCCCCCGAACATTGGTCCTTCGAGCCTGATACTCTGATCAGTTTGGTCTAAGCATCTGGTAAGAAGTTCTAGTGACCTAGCTCACCCTCTGCCATCAAGGACAAGCTTATCATTCGACCGATCGTCAGCCTAGCAGCTATCCAACGACTACGCGAGGTCGACCATCATCTTCACTTCAGCATCTCTACGCATCTCGATTCGATTTCGACGAGGTTCACTTCATTTGCGAAGACAACACTTTGTCAAAGGTGAACCAGCGGTACTCGGGAGACATCAGCAAACAACTCTAAGTCCCAGCTACAGTCAGCAAATGGACGAGATACAAGCTATAGCCGAGCTCACAAGCTTAGAAACAGTCAAGGCAAAGAGAACTGTGCGTAAGGGGAAAATCACAAGACTCAGAAAGCTCCTAGAAGACTTTCTCGCCGCCGAACTACGCGATCTTCAAGCTCACAAGGTTCAAAAGCTTAAGGATGACTTGACCAAAGAGAAACGCCTTCTTAATGCTCTGCAACGTCAATATGAGTACCTCCTATCATCAAAGGAAAGCACACCTCCAGATCAGATCGAGAAGGAAGTATCAGCAGGAGAAGAAGCCAGTGAAGCTCTTGCAGACGACATCTACCGTACAGAAGAGTTGAAGATCACACTTACTTACTATCTGGAAGCACAGTCAATCCAGAGAGATTACAACCTACTCATAGACACTCCTGACACAACAGTTGGAGAGTTTGAAAAGGATTGCTCGAGACTACAGAAGAGGATAACAGCCTTCCTTCAGCAAGCAGCTTCCTTCCATGAGCCTAACATCAGTACTGTCTATGAGACACTCGGCAGGTATCAAACAGACATCTCCCACCGTCTCAATGAATCAAGGACGAAACGGAGAGATAGAAAGGAGAGATCAGACCCAGACACATCAGTCTCTGAGCCACCTCCTAGGCCGTCCAGAAGTACTAAACTCCGACTAGACTTACCTGACTTCTCGGGCCATCCTCTGGACTGGCATTACTTCCATGAACTTTTCACTTCCGCCCTGGAGAGAGCAGGTGATGATTTCTCAGAAAGAGAGAAAGCTTGTTTTCTTCTCAAGGCCATGAAGACTCCTGAGGCTGAACAAATAGTCAAGTCTCATGCCACTGCTGAAGGGGGTTACAAGAAAGCTCTCAAGGCCTTGGTACAGAGGTTTGGCTCAGCCAAGAAAGTTTATCCTCACTTAGTCCACAAGATGACAGCCAAGGAAACCATCTCCTTCTCCCAGCAAGGCTTTGTCCGCTTCCGAGAAAATTATCTCCTGACCATTCAAGCTATGAAAGAGCTCGGGTGTGAGGACATTGCTCAATTCGCAGCCTCGTTAGCACTGGAGAATTTCGACACTTACCTCCGTGACGAGTGGACAAAACACTTCAAGGACTCTTCACACGTCCCAACCCTCAATGACATAGCGGAATTTCTTGAACCACTCGAGACCAATCTGCAGTCACTCAACCTGGATGGCCGACCCTCCTCTCACAACACGCCATCCAGGAGGCCAAGCAGTAATCCCAAGAACAATCCAGCAGTATGTCTCCTCTGTAAGGAACAACACCGGCTGTTTCGATGTCCCGTCTTCCTGGGTTATGATCCTCCTAGGAGACAGAAATACGTCAAAGATAAGAGAGGATGTACCAACTGTTTAGCCTTCAATCACACGGCTTCAGAGTGCACCTCCAGTTACACTTGCAAAGAATGCAATGGGAAGCATAATACCCTTCTACATCGACCATCATCAAACTCTTCAAATTCCTCAACAAGTTCAACCCCAGCAACGAGTTCGACCCCAGCAACGAATTCGACCCCAGCAACGAATTCGATTAATCTCATCTCACTCAACGAGTCATCACAGAGTTCCAGCAACCGGCAGGCACCACCACAGGTGTCCTTCCTACACACAGCCATCGCAAAGGCTGTCAATGGTGACAGGGAAAGCAATATCCGAGTTGCATTCGACACGGGAGCATCCTCATCTCTTGTCACTGAAAGTCTTGCATCCAGACTCAAACTCAAAAGGCACCCGAGACGCCTGACAATCACAGGTGCTTGTGGCGGAGGAGTCAGCAAGCATTTCGTGGAGCTCACTCTTCAATCAACATTTAACGACTCAGACAGCATCACCACCAAGTTCAATGTGGTTGGCAGTCTACCTTCGGCACCATCTCCAACCAACATTGAGGCAGTGAAAGCAGAAGCTCACCTAAAGGGACTTCCTCTCGCTGACTCAGAATTTGGAGGACGTTTAGACATCCTACTGGGAGGAATAAATCTCAGTCGCTGTGTCATTGGCTCACTCACAAAGGGAACCAACTCAGACATAGCAGCCCAGCCCACCATCTTCGGGTGGACTGTCACAGGCCCTCTGGATCATACACCTGCTCAGACGTCAGTCTTCCAAATCCACACGGCAGAAGACGATCTTCATACCGACCTATCAAGACTTTGGGAGCTAGACAGGACTCCCGAGTTCTCTCATCTGTCTACTATGGATGAAGAGGTGACACAACACTTCCTCGATACACATCAAGTGGACACTGATGGACGATACATCGTCAGACTTCCACGAATTCCCAATCCACCAACTCTGGGGACTTCCAGGAATCTCGCCATACGCCGATTTCAGCAGAATGAAAAATCTCTGAACAAGAAAGGGAAGTCTGCTGAATTCAACACGGCCCTCTCAGAATATCTGCAGCTCAATCACGCAGAAGAAGTGCCCTCAGCTGACATGGTCAAGCCTCACTACTACCTCCCAGTCCATGGGGTATTCAAGTCTACATCAACAACAACAAAAGTTCAACCAGTGTTCGATGCTTCAGCGGCCAGCAGCAACGGCACCTCCCTCAACGACACCCTTCAACAGGGCCCAAACCTATACCCTCTCCTCTCTGACATTTTGTTGAGATTCAGAACCCACAACATTGGATTCTCGGCTGATATCAGCAAAATGTTTAGAGAGGTCAAGCTTCATCCAGAGGAAAAGCTCAACCATAACAGCATGGAGTGATTCGTCCATCGTTTTATGTTGGCTCCGGAAAGCTCCTAACTCACTCAATACCTTCGTTGCGAATAGAGTCTGCAACATACATCAGCTCATTCCCAACGCTCAGTGGCGACACATAGCCTCAGCCTTCAACCCAGCAGACATGCTAAGTCGAGGACTTCGAGCCGACTGTCTCATCAAGTCAGACTTATGGTGGAAGGGTCCTCCCGATGAGTTTGTTGGTTGTGGACTTGTATTCGTCTGTCTTGAGGCAAGGATGTTTGTTCCTTTTGTCTGAAGGCATCCTGCAGTTGATGATGAAACGTTTGCACCAGGAGACAACTCTGATCATCTTGTTGAAATTGGAGAAGTTGTCCCAGATCTTCTGAGTTGGAGTGGCAGGTACTGACAGGATTACTGACTTGACTTCTGGAATGGTGCAAACGTTTCATCATCAACTGCAGGATGCCTTCAGACAAAAGGAACAAACATCCTTGCCTCAAGACAGATGAATACAAGTCCACAACCAACAAACTCATCGCTCAGGAACAACAGGAAATGTTCCCAGAAGCCTTCAACTCCATCTCCAAGGACAAACCTCTCTCTAAAGGACATGTCTTCAGGAGATTCCAAATTACACTCAGCCAAGACGGAGTATTATTCCTATCAACCAGAATCCGAGACTTCCAGGATCCAAAGCAGCCCAGGAAATTAATAGCTCTCCCATTTCAATCGACACTTACTCGGCTACTCATATCCAATCTGCACATCAGATAACTTCATCCAGGGTCTAACACTCTATTGTCCATCATCAATCAGGACTACTACATCCCAGGGATAAAAATTTTCCTCAAGGGGCTCAGCAGAAGATGCGCACAATGCCAGAGAGCTTACGACAGAGGAGTTCAGCAGTCACCTGGACTTCTCCCGTCCTCAAGGACCACACCAGCTCCACCATTCTCACTCACCGGAGTTGACTATGCAGGACCTTTCATCACCAGGAAGGGACATACCCGCAAGCCTGTGATGGTCAAGACATATGCCTGCTTATTCATCTGCCTCACCACCAAGGCCATTCACATAGAACTCTGTCAAGATCTCTCAACCGACGAGTTTATGGCCGCACTTCGGAGATTTTGTGCCAGACGAGGAACTCCCAACGAGATACACTCTGACAATGGCACAAATTTCGTGGGCGCTCATAACGAATTCCAACAGATCAAGCAAATGCTCCAATCATCCAAAGATTCCTTCTCGAACTTCACCTGCCAGCATCATATCAAGTGGAACTTCATCCCACCCAGGACTCCACACATGGGAGGTCTCTGGGAATCTGCAGTCAAGCAGATGAAGCTGCTCATGAGGAAGCACATCCAAGCTCAACAGCTGAGGACAGACGAACTTGCTTCAGTACTTGTGAAAATAGAGGCTATCCTCAATTCTCGGCCTTTAACACCCATTGAGTCCACAGATCCAGAAGCTACAACTTTAACACCAGGACACTTCCTCATTGGGCGTCCATTGGTTGCACCTCATCCAACTACCACCACGCAAGCGAAGATCTCTACACTGAGACGATGGCAGCTCACCCAACGTCTCACCCAAGATCTATGGCATGACTGGAAGAAACAATACTTCCAGTCTATACAAAGACAACACAACAACACCAAGAGCAACCACCAGTTCAGAGTCGGAGACATAGTGTTTCTCCGAGATGAATCTCTGGCCTATCGGCAATGGCCACTAGCAAGGATCTCAGCGATCCATCCGGGCACTGACGGAGTCACCAGAGTAGTAGATGTCCTCTGCCAGGGAAAGACACTCAGGAGAGCCACTATTCATCTCATTCCCTTCATGGAGGAAGACGACCCTCCATCTGCCGGCCCCCCCCCAGTCTGTTCAGGTCTGCCCTACAGACTTCCCAGCACTGCAAGGGAAGCCAGTATTACAGTTAATTTCCACATGGTGAAAATGAACGACACTATTACTTGTTTGTTGTGTTGTTACCGTCCCAAATGATTTGTCAACACAAACAAACATAGTTCGTCCACGAATGTCTTGATTTTTCCGGCCCTTATACTCCGTCATAAGGTACCCAAAGTATTCTCTGGTCCAACCTGTAGGACACGTAGCTTTAGCTGGGATCATAACTGAAGAACTAGATCTATTGTTCGTGCGACATACAGCACATGCAGCATCATGCCTGTGCCCTCCTTGTAGAGGGTAGTCATACTCTACTCCATAAATATGTACATGCCCAGTTATTCCATTGCTATACCGTAGCTCAGTGCTGTATTCAGGGTCAGTTGGCATGCACAAATAATTGGCTCCTCCTCCTTCTTCATTGTATTTAGTTCCTCCAGAAATACCGGAATAAACCAGTTCAGTTCCTGCTGTGGCAGGACAAGAAAGACTCCCCCAACGAGTGTACGTTGCCCCTCCACTCTGAGGTCCAGCGGGTCCTTGCTCACCTGGAGTTCCATCTTTGCCAGGGGGACCAGGAGGTCCCTGAATTCCATCTCTTCCTGGAAGTCCATCTCTTCCTCTTAGCATTTCTATGAAGATCTTAGAAGAATTGTTCTCAGAGACTTTAAGTGTAGGACTATGCTGAGCTACTTCCATTGTGTTAGCTGTAACAGTAATAATAATAATAATAATAGTAAATATTCACTACAATAATAATAATGATAAAAAATATTTTTACCTTTCATAATTGAAGCTAGTATGCAGAAAACTGTGAAGTAAATAAAGCTCATGGTTTGTAGAAGAGTAAAGTCGTGATGATGTAGGTAAGCTAGTAGAAAGGTAGTTATGCAACAGCTACTGCAATAATTTCTTTTATAGGCAATGGAGACGAGAATGACTTCACTGAGGCAAAACCAGTGACATCTGGCAATGAGAGGAATCGCCTCAGTTTCATGTAGTGACCTCACTCTTTATTACCACATAATGATTAAAACTTTATATTATTTACCATAATTTCATTGATAAAAGACACCATCAAACAATAGGACTAGTTCCCAAGTCTCACTGATCTCATTCAGTCTTTTAAGAAGTGTGGGAAATGAAGAATGTTCCTATTTACTGATTCCATCTTGATCCTTTAGTGTGGATTACCACAGACTGTGACCAGATGGTTGAAAGAAATTGTGAGGAAGAAGACTATTAAGTGGAGGTTGAATGGTGAGGTGAGGTACTGAGGTTGAGGGGGCATCAAACAGTAAAAACATAAGCCAGGCCTGGAGTGGTTTGTTAAGATGGTCTGGCTACAAGGCCCGAACAAGACGAGACTGTATACTGTTCGCTAACCCGGTAACAATAAAAACCAGTCATTCATGAATTATAAGAGTTCAAAGTTCAGTTATACAGAATGTGGTAGTACCAGTATGCCCAGCTCAATATGCCAGAGGAAGGGTGGAGAGAATTGAAAGAAGACCAGAAGCTACAGTTCCTCCCTCCCTCCCTCGTACCCATTCACTTTTATTGTTAGGGCCACAGAGACACTTTGTGATTAAGCTATAGCTAGAACACCAGCTTGAGCAGTGACATCAGCTTGCAAAATGGTCTGTTTGCCAATGTTGGATAATACAGTAGCTATGAGGCTTCAGCAAAAGTAGTTTCATTAGCAAAACAAAATTTACTGTGTAATGACAGACTGCTGAAACCTGACGACTAAGCCTGAGGCTAAACATTGGGACATGCAAAATGTGCTGGTATTGCTTCAGGCATAATATGTATGGCATTGATGCCTTAAGCACTACTTCTGGCATTATTTGTATGCTAATTTCTACCCGGAATTCTTCAGAACTACATATCTAGATAAAAATTAGATTATTATGGAAGATAAGATTACAACAATGCTGCAGAAATAGTTATAGTTGGTTGTTTTTTCAATAGTTTTTCTCCACACAATAGCTAATTTTTACATATTCTTTTTAACTTGCACACGCTGTGGGTGTGTACCATCACATTCCTGATGATTTTGGGAGCACCTCCAGGAGTATTCTGATCAGTTAAGGCGGAATGGACAGGGTAAGGCTCTTTATTGCGACAATGTTTTTATGGATATTATTCACAACTGCACCGACTTTCAATGAAGTGCTACCTCTTTTCAGTCTTCAAAATGAAAAAAAATATGACAATTCCACTAATTTAGACACGTTATTCACATTATTGTAACATAGCCAGACCCTTTACCCAATCACTACACATGGGCAGCGATTTTGTGTTAGACCTGTGCACTCACGTGTATCCACAAAGTGTAAGTTTAAATATCCATTGTCAATCCGGACTACACATAGTATTGATACATGTCTTCCAATTGGCTGTGCAGAGATGTGGTATTCTGTTGTAAGTAGTAAGCTTATACAAGTATTACCCAAACCCTCTCACCGTGTAGCAATTGGGTAAAGGCGTTATCAACTTGTTCATTATTTCTTGCCCTAATCAGAATTCAGTAATTAGTAAGTCATCTCATCAATATTCATCAGTTATTATGTCACCACGGCATAGGAACACTAATTGCCCATCTCCATTGAGTACTCAGCAATTTCATTGCCTTCTTGAGCTAACCAGTTCCTCAATTAAGGATATAAAGCTCAGTTATAAATGCTACATGTGCACATTTAGTTGTTTGTTGCTGTTATTGTTGTTGTTGTAGTTTATTGTCTCATCTTCATGAAACTTAGATCCATTAAGAACTGACACCAATCATTGCAAGGTATTGTCACCTATGAGGTTTTGGTTATTCATTAAATTAAGTTTGGCAACAACAATATGTCTCTATTTTTGGATGATAGTAGTGTTGCAAGCAGTGGAGTAGCACCAGGTTTACCATGGGTGAAGCTAATAAACAGATTTGAAGTACTTGCACGCACATGTATAATGTACTAATACTTCATATATTGCCATCAATTAATCCACAGTAACAGATATGAAGTATTCATAAATGATTCTAGTGGCTGCTAGTCATCGTTGTGCCAACAATGATAGCTGTACTGTATATCATTTTTACTAGGACTGGTAAAGGTCATCAATCATCAGATTTTGTTTGGTAGTGTTGAGTGAATTCGAGTGAAAAGTACAGTTTAATTATCTTGAAATACTGCTCATGAGGTTGTGACCCTGGCATCCTATCTAGTGTGATGTGAATAAAAAAAATAAAATAAAAATAAAAAAGAGTATTCTAACAATACCAAAACTAGCAGCAACCAGAGGATGGGTTTCAAAGAACTGTCTATAATAGCTCAAAGAAGGTCTGGACTAAATCATAAGACATACCTCTAAGCCTTACATTTATACATTCATATACATGTGTATTGTGCATAGTGTCTCAGAAGTAAAGTCTTTTAACTATAAAGTTCGTTTATAGATTGCTGGTCCTCTCCATTATGGACACTTTATAAGTTCATCAAAGCATTCCATTTATACTTACCCTTTGACTATTGGTTATGAGTATTTCCTTGATCAGTCACACTGGCAGTCTAATCACGGCACGAATGTGTCTTGGTTCTTTGTTCTGTATTATATTATAGTGCTTAATTTGAATTGTAATTGATTAACATGATATTTCACAGGTACTAAACCTCCAGAACGGTTTTGTTGGAACTGCAAAGTGGGAAGAGAAAGCAGAAGTTGTCGAGTGTCCTAGTCTGCCTTCTTCATACAAGCGTCTAGGAAGTGCTAGCTGGTCAGCTGATCTGTTCAGTGTTTCTGGCATTGTGGTCCATTCGCAGAAGTGTTTGTCAGTAATGGGATTTACAGAGACTCTTCTTCCGCACATCCTGGATACTGAGTGAGTAAACACTCAAAATTTGTAGTTTGTTGAATGTATTAAAGAAGTAAATTGGCCACCACTTTAGAAAGTGCATGAATTTAGACAGGGAGCATTCAGTTTCTCTTTTGTACACAATTTTTTTTTAAACTTACCAGACTTTTGTTAGTCGAAGAATTTGTTAAGAAGTCCTATAACCTGTTATTATGAACTAGCAAGTACCCCGCCACATAGTGGCACTTGATGTATTTTAAAGTAAGAATGCAGTAGCACAAGTTTTCTTGCTCAGTTATTATTTCTACCAATGGTTAAGGTCACATAAGTTTCCCTTTCCTGCTCTCTTTTTTTCTGAACTATCTGAGTTTCTCTTATACCCCACCTCTCCTTTCTTCAGCTCTTCTTCTTGAGGCATGGAGTCCCCTTTTCCTTTGTCTATCTCTCCTGCTTCTGAATTTCTGGCCTACTTTGAGAAACTTTAGTTTTCTATTTCGTACTTTCGTCTTCCTTTAGGAATTACTCCTCGTTTCCACCCACTTTTTTGTTGCACTTAATCGCTCGCCTTTTTGCCTTCTCTTCCCTTCCAGTTTAAGCCTACGCCACCTTACCTCGGGCTGGGGTATAAAGGACTGAACGAGGGGGAAAGACATGGACACGGAAAAAAAATGGGGAAAAGAGGGAGAGGAGAGGGGAAAAGGGGGGAGAGAGAGAAAGAAAGAGGAGGAGAGAGTTTCTAAGTGAAAAACTCTAAAATAAAAAAAAATGTGACATTCAGTGGGAATCGAACTCAGTTTTTTCCCCAAAAACTGATCTTGGGCCGAGCCCCGTGCAGCCTAGCCTTCGGGTGTGTAACATTTTTGTGGCCAATTACCTAGTTCCCAACGCCCATTGTCCGCAGCGCAAGCGCTCACTACGCAGCGCAAGCGCTCACTACGCTAGAAAAGCAGGTCCAGACGCAGCACTCGCAGTCTTGTAGTAGCAACGATGTTCAGCTTTCTGCAGCAACTATACTCAAGGTTTTTTTCTGCCAGGGAAGGAAGGTGAGCACAACACTGTTAAGATATTCCTGCATATATTAAGCCTATCTTTAGTGGGGCTGGCCAGTTGTGAAATAGCAGCATGCTGTCTAGAGTCATTAGCAGTATTATGTCAAGCTAATCTTGATTCAGATATTAGGAAGACTTGTCAGTTGTGAACCAGCAACATAGTTAATGCTTGTAGTGCATGCACTTGCTGCTGTCCAGTGCCATAAATAGACATGTTTGAAGGTTAAGCTAATCTTGATATTAACGAGGCTTGTTAGTTGTGTAAGTAGCAGCATGCACTCAAGAGTCTCAGTTTTTCATGAGCAACTGTGTGCATTTTTAAAAAAAAACTGCTATTAATATACCTATGCTTAAACCATTTAACGAAACATTAAGATTTATTATATATAATTTTTGACTATTTACTTGTGAATGAAGAGCACAAGTTAGCATGCAGTTGTCTGTGGAGTGCATTGGTCTTTTTTTACACGATATTCTTTCAATAAATGTAGTTTGGAGGGTGGATCCCTGGCTCCCTCGGCTCCCTCAGCCCCGCCGGCTCCCTTTGCCCTGCCAGCCCTGCCGGCTCCCTCTGCCCCGCCGGCTCCCTCTGCCCCCTCCCTGCCGGCTCCCTCTGCCCCCTCAGCCTTGCTGGCTCCCTCTGCCCCGCCGGCTCCCTCTGCCCCCTCCCTGCCGGCTCCCTCTGCCCCCTCAGAAAGAGAAGTGGAGAGAAGGAGGAGGAGGATTGCGTTTGAAAGAACGCAGAGAGAGAGGGAGAGAAGAGAGAGGGAAAGACACTATAAAGAGATAAGACAAAGGCAAAGGCAGAGAGAAAGAGACTCAAGAAGAAGGGAACAAGAGAGAAGACAGAGGTGGCAGAGAGAGAGTGATGGAAAGAGAAAGAAGGATAAAGAAGAGAGGAGGGAGAAAGAGTTGGAGAGAAGAATCAAGGCAGAACTGGAACGGATCAACCAGAATGAAAAAAAAAAAAGAAAAGAAGAAAAAGAAAAAAAATACGAAAAATACTTGAGGAAATGTTTGAAAAAAGAAAAAAAAGAAAAGGAGGAAAAAAAAATAAAAGATATTATTCGATCAAACTAATTTTTTTAATTTCTAATTTATTTTTAATTTCTAATTTATTTCTAATTTCTAATTTATTTCTGATTTCTAATTTCTAATTTCTAATTTATTTCAACTAATTTTCTAATTTTTATTTATTATTATTTTCTTTCAACTTACTTCAATCTTTCTAATCTTTATCAACTAATTTTTATTATTTTCAACTAGTCTTTAATATTCAAATTTTCATGATTATTTTAATCAATATAAAAGTAGATTGAAGGGTATTTGAACGATTGAGGGTACATTAAATTAATAAGTTGAAGATTGACTATGAAACAAGCATGGAAGTTCGGTTGTATTCAGCAGATGTGGACAAACTGTAGGCAGTACTGTCAGCAACCTGGCATAGTCGAGTTCTCAGCCAACACCATCACGAACAGGTAGTACTGCACACATCTCCTCAGTCTCCATGGCTGGCTTCATTGAAACAGGAGTGCTTTCATCTAAAAGATAAACATATCAACAATAAAAGAATAATAGCAAAGAACATAAACATATTTAAATGCATAATTAAATAGTAGACTCTGAAATTAAGCTGTATAGATTGAGGTTAATGGCATACACCACAAAATAGCTTGGTACATTTAAAGCTGCGATCTCCTTGCCAATGTGACCAGCAGGTCATCTTCACCAGCAGGACTTCATTGCTTTTCTTCACTTGCAGGACTTATTCTTCACCTGCAAGATTTATTTTCCTTGCTTCCTTGCTTCCTTGCTTCCCTGCTTCCTTGCTTCCTTGCTTCCTTGCTTCCCTGCTTCCTTGCTTCCTTGCTTCCTTGCTTCCTTGCTTCCTTGCTTCCTTGCTTCCTTGCTTCCTTCACTTGCAGGATTTAGCTTCTTTTATTCACCTGCAAGACTTCTTCTTCACCTGCTGGACTTTTCTTCACCTGTATCGGATCATCACTGGAAGCCATAGTGTTGATTCAACACTATGGCTTCCAGTGATGATCCTTTCTCATGTGAGATTTATTTATGTTGTACCAAGCTATGATGTGAGGATATTCAAGGGGATGAATAATATAGAAACATGAACTTATCTTTTGCAGTGCTGTAGAATGTTGCTGCTTATTAGTACTGTGGAAGTGCAGTAGAAGTGTTGTGGAAATGTTGAAGTGCTGTGGGAGTGTTGTGGGAGTGCTGTGGAATGTGTTGTGGAGTCTTTGCTGCTCAGAAGTGCTGTGGAGTGAAGTGCTGTGGAAATGTTGAAGTGCTGTGGAGTGAAGTGCTGTGGAAATGTTGAAGTGTTGTGGAAGTGCTGTGGAATGTGTTGTGGAGTCTTTGCTGCTAAGAAGTGCTGTGGAAGTGCTGTGGACCATTGCTGCTTAGTAGTGCTGTGGAAGTGTTGTGGAAATGTTGAAGTGCTGTGGAGTGTTGCTGCTTAGAAGTGCTGTGGAGTGTTCTTGGTTGGAAGTGTTGTAGGGTGGCACGAAGTGGACTAGCAGTAGAACGAAGTGAAGCGAGCAAAATGATGTGATTTGGTGCCATGGCAGTTGGTATTACTCAGGTTGTCGTTTCATCCTTTTTGCCTCATTGGCTTTCCTCCATGTAGCCAATGTTCTTTCCTTCTTCTCTTTCTCAAACTGCAGTAATACCTCTTTGCCATCAGCGTAAGGGCACCAAATTTTGTTCGATCGTCCAAGTACTCGGTGGACTTCTCCATCTGGTGTAACATCTTTAGATGTACGAAATTGTCCACAAATGTGACAAGGACGCTTTCCTACTATATCAGATTCCTATAAATTATGAAAAAAATATTGTAATTAAAATGACAAAAGTTTTTGTACACATTTTCTAACCTCGCTATCTTGGTTTGGGGACATGACCTAATGCTTAAACCCACAATCAATACTTATTTTCATTTTTGATGTAAGAATTCTTCCATGACTTCAATACAGGAAGCACAAGTGTTATTACTATTATTATTATTATTATTGTTATAATTATTAATATTATTATTTCTACCACTATTGTTACTATTATTACCAATTACTACTATCCCTATTATTATTAATACTACTACTAATATAGTTAATACTATTATAACCATTATTACTAATACCGCTATTATCACTACTATTATTACTACTACTATTATTACTCCTATTAGTATATATATATTACTGTTATTATTGCTAACTAGTATTACACCAAATACTATTATTCCCCATTATTATTATGAATACAACTAACATTATTATTACTGTTGTTGCTGTTATCTTTGTTATTAGCCAAGGTGTATAATTTAGATTATTAATAAAACTTTAAACTGACCGGAAGTGGCTGGACACCCAATTCCTGTAGGCGAGCCAATGCTTTCTCTCTCCTCTGCTGCGATTCTGGAGAAAGGGCCCTCTTCCGCTTGGGTGCTTTTGCCTTTTCCTTACCACCAGTCCTTGGGGTCAATTCTGTCCTCTTGCGTGCCTGTTCCTCCCTCCTTTCCTGTGCTCTCTCTTCAGCAGTGACTGGCTCTGGTCCAAGTGACAGTGCTGGTGAAATAAAGACTGGAGTGGCTTGCTCACAGGTTGTTCCAAGAGCTCCATAGCTGCTGATGCCTGTTCAGACAAGGAGAAACTCAATTCAGTAACTACTGAGCGAGCTTCCTCATTGACAGCTCCAATTTCGATAGCCTGTGATCGAGATCTCTGTTGTTTTAAAATCCAGTTTTTTGCTTGGGCAAATGAGACTGGTAACAATGCTGGAGGAGGTTCAGAGGAAGTCCTCGGTCGATCCAACTCCTCCTTGCATCGCTCCTTGTACAATTTTAGGAGCTCATGCACCATTGGCGACGTATTACCGGTCTCTGGCATTGCACACCACAGTTCCTCCCAAATAGCCAGCATTGCTTCATTGAAGTCTGGAGGCACACACACAATCTGTCCTCCCATTGCACGAAGTCGTGGAACGTTACGATGACGTCGAGGTGTGGCTTCGGGCAGTGGCACGTTTCTCCAGTCACGTGTGTCGGAGCTGGTGCTAGCTGCAGCAGAGCTGAAGGTGGAGCCAGCAGAAGATGAGGTGCTAGCTGTAGCAGAGCTGGGGGTGGTGCTAGTGCAGGAAGTGCTGGTGTGGGTGGTAGCGCTGGTGTGGGTGGTAGTGCTGGTGTGGGTGGTAGTGCTGGTGTGGGTGGAGCTGGATAGAGTCGATCCATGCTGATCTTCACCTTCATCAGGCTCGTGCAGGTCAGCTTCCTCAAGCCCAAGTTCCTCCATTACCTGAAACATGAACAAAGGCACAATATAATGTTGGTGTTCAAATAAGATTAAGTAAATAATATTGTTAGCTGTCTCTAGTGCGTTAACTGGCAAAGTTATTCATTTCCATTTTAGTTATCTTTGATTTAATTATTTATTGAAAGTCTTACCTCAGCTGACGTAGCCACTATTGACGATTCATCAATTATATCGGGCACAGTCTCATTAGCAGCCATTTCTTCATTGAAATCGACCTCAATGTGAGCAACTCCTGCCACAGAGCATCCATACTCGTACCCAATCTTGAGATTGGTCTCCGTACCTGCTGCTGCTATTGTCCAGTCTGGATAGCTGGAGGTGATCCCTTGCCCAATGTAGTGCTCGCAAACCTGTAGTAACAAATTTAAAAAATATAGTATGACAGACCAGGCCATAGCTAATGAGATAAATAGAATAAGTGGTAATTTGATTCCACCTAGTTGTTGTTAACAGCTGTTGTGAGCATGACCACGAACATGTGCAGCAATGCAACAATCTTGCTTTTATAGGCATACCTTAGGTGGCATGGTATCTGGTGGAATCTTCTTTCCAAGAGCGCGCAGGCGACGACGGTTGTAGGAAAGAATCCACCATCCCAGGCGTGCATCGAAGATTTCCATTCCAATGCCACGCTGGGTGTAGAAGTTTCTGTCCAGCACGGAATGGACTGCTTCAACTTTGCTGGTGCCACGCAACGATCGATAATGCTCCAACTGGTGACCTGTGGAATGAAAGTTGATGGTACCAACTCTCACATATGGCAAATGATCCATCTCATCGGAAATGCATCCATTCCGCACATGAATCAGCTGGAGCTTGAACACCTCTATCACCCTCTTTGTGACGAGGGGATATGCCACATCTGCGACTGACAAGTCTGATATCTTCATCCCTGCTGCTTCAGCCTGAATCCTGCACTGATTATCCAGTTCCCTGTGTCCTTGAAGCACTAACATCATCCTGTCAGCCACGCTGTCTGGATCTCCGACTATTCTACGGATGAACTTGACCCTCTCTGTCCGCGTTGGAGGCCCATCAAGCCCAGCTGCCTTCTTTGCCTCCATCAAACTCTGGTAATCTCCCTCGTGTTGGAAGAAAATTGCTCGACTGAGGTCCACTAAAAACTTCTTCCGGCGTGAATGCTCGGCATTCATTTCTCTTCCAATGCGCAGCATCAGATGCATGACATCCAGTTTGATGGTGAACTTTGAGCGCCACAAAGCCAATGCACTTGTGCCTGGGGGCTGTAGAGGCAACCGACGAAATCCTGGCTTGCCATTGCAGCAAGAACAGTCCATGTACAACGAACGAGGCAACTCTACTCCCGCTGACTCGTGCCTCTCGACTATTTCAGCCATGGCCTGCCTACCCCCAGTTGAAGGAGGTGTCTGGAACAGCATAAACTCCACACACAAGACCAAAATCTCCACAAATAGTGAATGTCTGTCCACCATGGCCTACCACCCCACCACCAAGGGTTCTCTTAATGACCTTGCGTTGGTGATCCACTGCAAGACTGTGACTACTGAGGACGGTACGCAACTCCCTCATGATGTAAGGCTTGTTGTCCAAGTAGTCCCTGATGAACAACAATGTGAGATGAGGTCGGCAAGGGATGTAATGGGAAGGTAGTGGAGGGAAAGCATCACGAGAAGCCACATTGACTCTTCCAATACCACGCATGGCCGCAACCTAAAGTAATACATTTATGAGAGCTTACTACAGTGCTGAGGGAAGAGACGACATAGTTACTATCATAGTATTATTGAACTGTTGCTATTATTATCATCATTATCATTACTATACTATCATTAGCTATTATCATTATCATCATTATTATTCATCGTTATCATAATTATTATTATAATGATTTTTATTATTATTATTATTATCATCATCATTATTATTATCATTACCATTATCATTACAATCATCATCATCATTACTACTATTATTACTATTATTAATAATATCATTATTAATAATAAAACAATTTTGAGGGAGATTACTGGAGTATTAAAAGAAAACTCGTGATCATCGTCATTTTCATCATCATTATACATAACGTTACCTTATCCCAAAGAGTGATATATTCAGACTTGAGGTGGAGATAGTGCTGTGTAACTTCCTCCTGCACAAGTCTCTCCACCTGTGCCACTGTCACGCCTGATCTCAGCATACGGATCAAGGACAAGTCGGTTCCATTGCCCTTTGTTGAAATGCACGTTTGCTGGAGCTGAACTGACATTGGCAGAGTGCTAACATATTTCGGATCGTGCGTCAGCCAATGCTTCTTGCACTTTCCACAGCGCATGTCTATGCCAACGAGAGACTTAGGCCAAGGTATGGCATAAATGAGCTTGCGACTCCCCACTGAATTTGCTGATATCATCATCGAATTACAATGAGGACAGCGGCCGCTAATAGGGCAGTACACTATCAGGTCCAACTTGCCTGGAGACTTCTTAAGACCAATTCCAATGGCCCTCAGTTCAGCAATAGTAGGTGACTGGAAGTTGCTTTTGTCGAATTTGGGAGGTGCTGGTCCAGTTGCAGTCTTGGGTTGGTCTGATCGTGTGCTTGTGCTGGTGGATGGCTGAACACTGGCAGTAGAAACTGCACCAACACTTGAAGCTGAAAGCATTAAGTAATAGTATAATAATAACAATAACAGCAACAACAGCAATAATAATAGTAATAGTAATAATAATAATAATAATAATAATAATAATGGTATGCAGCATCTAAAGAAATAAGCATCAGGAAATTGTCATTGTCATCACCTTGTTGTTCTCAAGTTGGTGGTTTGCTTATGAATAAACCACTCCTCAGGTTACAGCCACAATGACATTTATTAGTGTTAATGGCTACATGGGCAGATCCTGGGTTTGCAATTGCATAAATGCCTAAGTGAAATGGGCAGATCCTGGGCTTGCAATTGCATAAATGCCTAAGTGAAATGGGCAGATCCTGGGTTTGCAATTGCATAAATGCCTAAGTGAAATGGGCAGATCCTGGGTTTGCAATTGCATAAATGCCTAAGTGGAATGGGCAGATCCTGGGTTTGCAATTGCATAAATGCCTAGTGTGACTGAATATACAATGGTGTTGGCCACACCACCAGTTGCCGTGCTTGTGTTGAACTGAAAAACATTATAAAAATAAAATAAATTTAAATTCGGCTTGCTGAAGTTGCTGCATGCTGTTTGAGGAGATTACAATGAGCCTCTTTAAATATTGATTACTGCTCATTGCTTCTTGACCATCACATTTAGTCTCTTTGGTAGAGAGTGCATCACCATTTCTATTGTGCAATAAGTGATTAGGGAGCCTGCAAGGGGTACTTGGTTTTGATTGGGAATAATTATTATTAAATACTGGGTTGTCACTTGCTATTCTATGCATGCCTCCTTTACCCATAAATCAGCATTAAAATTTGTTATCGTCTTTGGTTAAGGGTTACAAATTTGGCAGTACTAAACTGACTAGGAATGAGCTTTTAAAATGCTGTGTAACCAGAGCTGCAGTTCAGG
>WLWD01005888.1_pt1 | contig 74673 bp, 54 predicted proteins | sample 6712731 | NCBI WGS metagenome assembly WLWD01 (sample SAMN12718690, study PRJNA576275) | sponge metagenome | isolation source: marine sponge | host: Mycale hentscheli | place: New Zealand: South Island, Marlborough, Capsize Point | collected 2014-11-01
CCTCCTCCTCACTCCCCACTTTCAAAAGTAGGGAGGTAATGCCCCCCACATAGCAAAAGAGTTTGAGTGAAATTTTTGGTTATCTTAGTAAGGACCAAATTTGTTAATATTGCCATCTTAAACAAGTTTTTTTGTTGTTGTTGTTGTTGTTTTTGTTTTTATGTTGTTGTTGTTGTTTTTGCCCAACAGGTTTCATGAACCCAATTTTTGTGCTTTCACAGAGTATATAAAAAGACCTTATTGCCCCCTTACTCCAGCTATATAGTTTTACCCCGCCTCGCCCCCTCCATTGGTTTGTAGCGGTCGCTAATCTCCACTCCTGTATGGGTTGGTTTTGTCAAATTTAAAGATGATATATGATACATATGGCTCCGTGAAATGTAACTGATACTTGCTCATTAAATACGATGGAAAATTAGTGGCATCATAGCAAATTATGCGCTTACTATCATACTATGTGAAGTTAATTAGTTCTATTTATACATGTGTAAGAGAATGACTGGCTGACTGACCGACTGACCAACTGACTGACACTGACGGATAGATGGATAAACAGACGGAGTTGACTGACTGACTTACTGAAGATCACTGAATATGAAATATAAAAGTTCATAATATAGTTTTGTATATTTTCCACTATTTCATGGTCTCATGCATGCCATGTAGTGCCTCGTGGAATAGCCGACCCTTTACCTTCATGGGGAAGGAAAGGGTCTGGGGGACATAGTAGTACCAAATCTGTTTAAGCCGCCCAATTTCAGGCAGCGGTCAATTAAAATGTTTGAGGACAGATTGGCTCAATTAAAATAGCTATTAACTGGGCACCCACGCGTTGAAATTGGATGCAATTTTGTGCAAGATGTAGAAAGGAGGTTTTTGACACGGTGGTTGTTGCAGTGACACAACTTTGGATGACTTGCAGTTGAAGGCTATAACTTCCTTTGTTGCCGGGGAAGATGTTTTTGCAATACTAGATATGGAAAAGTCCTTACTCTGCCTGGTTTGATCACCTCCACCAACTTCAGGAGTCACAAATAATCAATAGAGGCTGTTGTTTCTCCACTCAGTGCCATTGGAGGATCAGGGTTTATTTTGTGTACTGTATTAGCATACCACGCATGTGGTTCTAGCTAGCTCCATGGGCATCCAGAAGTTTGTCTGTTACTGCAGTTCACTGTAACACTAAAATTTCAGTGAAAGTTAAATTACCACCTAATATTCAGCTGTGTGCGGAGTTTAGCTAAATCACGTAAAACCTAAATTGCGTGGTTTATTATTAATGATCAAAACCCAAGAAAGCGTGGGTGTCAATGCTCTTGGGCCCACATTCTTTCAGAACAGATTTAGTATATCCATGTCCCCAGAACCTTTCCTTCCCCACGCCCCAAATAATAGAAGGTAAAGGGTCGGCTATGCCAGATGTACACAAAATAACATTTTTGGGGGATTCAACAATAGCTTAAATGAATTCAAAGCAATGTTTCCATGGTGATCCTATTGTTGTAAGAGTAAACAGGTTATTGTCATTTCTATCTTTATGTAGAGGTTTGGGCACACAGTATTGATCAAAAGAAGGCTATGGTAAAGGATGACTTTGTGTACAGAACTCATTCAGTATATAGACAGCACATTCGTCTGTTTGACAGACTAGTGGAGTACACCATCACTCTGTAAGTACAGAGAGAAAGGAAGCATCAGTAGTACTATGTTGGCCAGTTGTCTTTTATTTTTTCCATTAATGTGCGTCAAAATAATAATAATAATAATAATAATAATAATAATAATAATTAATAATAATGATAATAATTATATAATAATAATTCAGTCATTGTCAGCTGAAATATTTATAATAATAGTAAATTTTCTCGTTCTAATAGCCAATTGTGTTAATTAAAACTTAACCCTAATTGTATTAATTGCAAATTTTCTCGTTCTAAACTTTTAAATAACATAATATTGTGTTAAAACGATAAAATTTGCTATAATAATAATAATAATAATAATGATAATAATACTAATAATAATAACAATAACAATTATTATTATTATTATTATTATTATTATTATTATTATTATTATTATTATTATTATTACTATTTTTTACAATTATCAAGTTCTAACCCTTCATACAAACTAGATAGAAACTTTCTCACCTAAAGGGGTCTTTCCTTTGCTTTTCTTCCAGACCCCTTTAGGTGAAAATTTTCTTATTATTATTACTATTACTATTATTATTACTATTACTATTATTATTGTCATCATTTGTTATTATCACCATTATTGCTACTACTACTACAATGACTGCTACTTCAGGAGTAATCCTAACACAGTTGAGAGCTGTACTTCATCAAAGATATCAGAAAATGCAGATTTGCCACATGCTTGGGATTGGCTGCAGCAGGCCCATTACGAAGAATACGTTGAACGAGGAACTAACTCTACCTATCCCTCCTGGAAACTGCATGTGAGGAAGTCTGCCATTAGTGTGCATGAAAGTTTAACTTTATTCTGTTCCTCCACCTACCCATGTCTCCCCCTTGCCAGCCTGTTTTTGTTGTTGTTGTTTTTGTTTTTTGTTTTTGTTTTTGTTTTTGTTGTTGTTGTTGTTGTTGTTTTCTTTTTCTTTTCTTTTCTTTTTTTAGCTTTGGCCTCTTTTACAACATAACTATTCTATATTATCATTTTCACTTAATGTTTGGCTGAATGGGAAAGTTGAATTTTGGTTATCACATAAAACATGCACTAATGAAACAAGCAAACAACAAAGGCAGACCAACCTACACTGAACTGTGGGAGTGTGAACTTCATTTCCACTAATGAAACAAGCAAATAACAAAGGCAGACCAACCTACACTGAACTGTGGGAGTGTGAACTTCATTTCCACTAATGAAACAAGCAAATAACAAAGGCAGACCAACCTACACTGAACTGTGGGAGTGTGAACTTCATTTGTTTCATTCAAATCTGTTGTGCATATTTTTGTTATTTAGACTCGTACAGGATCGATCCAGCTTGTGGTGAAGAATGCTCAGGAGGAACCAGTGCTCCCATATCTCTTGATTGATGTCTTGAATGCTGGAGATGTGCAGGAGAAGCAGTTCATTGAGTATCATGTTGGTGTTCCAGATGAAAACATTTTCACAGTGCCACCTGAATGCTTCCAGAAAATTTGAATATTTTGTTGTTATGAATTGAATTTAACTTTTTTTGAGTGTTTGTTCATAGCAGAAATGATTCTGAATTGCTCATAATATATTGCGCTCTGCTGTGGGTCTGACTAAAACACGGACCGGACTAAATTCGCGAAAAATTCGCGCACGACGAGCACGCATGCCTGGACTCCATGTAAAATTTGTCTATAATAGAGCTATAGTACTTTCTTGTTTCTCTTTCAGTGTCAATAAGTTGAAGAGAAAGATTTATTACTTACCAAACAGCATTCATTTATTGTTGTCAGCATCAACATAACATTTTTGTAAACATTGCCGTTATTTACTAGCATTCCATTGTTGATTTGCATATTATCATAATTATAATTGTTCTTGTTGTTACCATTGCCATAATAATATTATTAACAATAACAACAAAATTAAAAATAATAATAAAAATGATAACAACAATGAAGTAAATAACGATAATAATAATAAAATTGTGGGGTACCTTTAAGTTTGAGGATGTAGGCTTTATAGCTACTCAGACTACCCTCAGAAATGCATAACTGCCACCAGAGTCGATCTATATTATAGCTGATACTGCACCCTCAGCAGTAACTAAATCAAATACTCCTCCAATGCTCAGATGTATATAAAGGAGCAATTAATTAATAGCATGCATGAGATGTGTGAAGGTAACTACAACCAAAGACTTGTTGAAGATATGATGAGATAGTTAAATATTATATGGCCGTCCATCCACAAGTGTAACATAAAAAGAAACGAGGCACTGACTGTGCTGACACATAGGTGAGAACACACTAGCTAAGAGAACAGTTAGGTAAGTTACAGGTGTGATTATGCAATGTGTGATATGATAATATCTCTTTATTCTCCATCCTCTTGTGGGCAGCCCCACAATTATAGTGACAATAATTATTATTATCATGTACTGAACTCAGGTACTCCCATAGACTAATACAAATCAAACTACCACAATATTTTACCATTACATCCCTTTTTTAAATTTTCATTTAAAAGAAGTTTATTGCGAGGTCTTTTCAGTTACATTCTTTTAAGAAGTGGACAAGTGACAGATGCACGCACAAACGATTAAGTGTGTTTTTAATAGGATTGGCATGCCCAAATTACTTGGATTAGTGAAGTTTAGATTAACAAACTTTTTAAAAGACTATCTGTTTTATTTCAATTTTTTTTTTAATAGTTCTATTCAGAAAAAAATATTTATGAACACACAAGAGTTCTGTGTCTTGGGTCTGCTTTAGCAACTACCCTATTTACATTTAGCAGTTTTGTTTTTTTGCCAGGTTTACTATCTGACTCGTTTTAATGATCTGATTCTTTTAAAAAGGGTTTGACACCTTTTGAAATGGTTTGAATAGTTTGACCAGCCTGTTCTAAAATAGCCTGGCCAGTAGTCTGGCCTGTTTTTTAAAATGGTCTGGCCTGTTTTAAAACAGTCTGAGGTTTGGAAATGGTCTGGCCCATTTTAAACGGCTGGTTCATTTTAAAACAGTCCAAGTTTGTAATTGGTCTGTAACATATATAATGTTAATGAATTTGCTAGCTAATTAAATAGTATACGGCAGTTTCCCCTCGTATATTATGTGACAGTATATGCATCTGAAGTGACTTCTTATTAATTATAGAATGTACAACAGTTTCCCCTTGTATAATTTGTGATGGTGGACGCATCTGAAGTGACTCCTTATTAATTAAAGAGTGTACGACAGTTTCCCCTCGTATAATTTGTGATGGTGGATCGCATCAGAAGTGGCCCAAAATAATATTACTCAAAACTGAGCAGTTGCTTCACAATGGCACCATCTTAGCAATTTTAAATTTTACGTCTTGGGAGGGGATGAGGGGAGGGGAAAGGGGGGGCGGGAGAGAAAATTTCTAACATTCACTAATAATGCATTTAGCTACCATATATAATATGGGGCATGCAGGCCTCTACATTCACATTAAAGAAATCCACTTCAAGTATCCCTCTACATAATTTTAGCTGTTCAATGTGATGAATTCTGGCTTAAACGTGGAGTTCGAAGTTATAATTCAATGTTGTTCTCTTATGGCCTTGTTTACAACATTCTGGTATAAAAGGTGAATCCCCGGTGTGCCCTTTGACCAAGCTCCTTATCCATTCAAACTTAAAAAGTAGTCGCACAAAGAAAAGCCTCCCAGAATTCATCAATTATGTTTAATATGAGTGTCAACACACAAACAGGTGTTATATAATCATTATTGCTTGTGATATAGTAGAGTAATAAACTTTAGCTCCTATCAATGCTGTGTGTGTATACTAAATTACTTCTTGATTGAAGGTGATCCTTCAGGATAGTATCTAGCAGTACTTGACAGTATACTGTAAATCCTGTGTAGTTGAATTTAGCTGTGTCAATGGCCAACAGTACTCTTCTTCTTTTTGTCCCGAAGTTTTCCTCACATTTTTTTTGTGTTTTCCTTATGTTAAGGTCGTCACGACTTATTCTTACTTATGTTAGGCTGTTTCCAGTTTATGTACTAAGTTGCTGTAATTTAGGAAATTGACCAAAACTGGCCACCACCTCATTGTGAAATCAGTACCCGGCTTATGGCCTTTCATACACAATAACTAGGACTTGTTTCCAAATACAGCATGGAAAACCCTTTCTTTAGCTAAAATTTACTAAGACATAGTTCAAAATAAAGGAGGAAAGACTGTTGTGTACTCTTTAATTAGCTAGAATTCACTAACACATGTGTCTACGCTTCAAAATACAGGAGGGGAAACTGTTTAATTAGCTAGAATTCACTAACACATATGTCTATGCTTCAAATAAAGGAGGGAAAACTGTTGTGTACTCTTTAATTAGCTAGAATTCACTAACACATGTGTCTACGCTTCAAAATACAGGAGGGGAAACTGTTTAATTAGCTAGAATTCACTAACACATATGTCTACGCTTCAAATAAGGGAAACTGTTGCGTACTCTTTAATTAGCTAGAATTTGTTAACACAATGTTTCTACACTTCAAAATAAAGGAGGGGAAACTGTTGTGTACTCTTAAATTAGCTAGAATCCATTCATTCATGTGTCTACGCTTCAAAATAAAGGATGGATGCATATTATTTAATTAGCTGGAATTCATAATAATAATGATAACTAGTGATGTGCTCTAATAGCACAAAATAGCGAAACGAGCGATGCATGTTCCCTGTAATTGCAGATATTCCATGCATGCTAACGCCCTCAAAGCTCTTGACCGAGCGTTTCTAACGTTTTGTCTCTCTTTCGCAGAATTTGTTTCACAGGGCATCGCTACTTCGTACGGCGGTAAATAAAACAAAATGTTGCTAAGAAGGTTACCCGGCCCGCGCAAGCGCGTAGGAGAAAATGTGCACACGTACGCCCACGCAATAACAAAAACAATTCCTAGACCTAAATATATATATATATATATATCGCGGACTCATTAATAAGTCAGCTCTGCTTGCTTCGCTGAATAATAGTTATAATAACAATAACAAAGATAATAATGAAGATAATAAATAATAATATAATAATAATAATAATGATGATAATAATAATTATAATAATAATAATAATAATGATAATAATAATAGTGATAATAATAATGATAATAATAATAATAATAATAATAATAATAATGATAATAATAATAGTGATAATAATAATAATGATAATAATAATAATAATAATAATAATAATAATAACAATAACAAATAGTAATAATAACCACAATAACAATAACAATATAGTTATAGTAGTTATTATAGTTTTATTACTAATAGTGTAATTGTTGTGTTATCATTGTTATTATTATGGCAATGGCAACAAGAATGATTATAGTTTAATGTAATAAAGTAATGGAATACTATTACAATGCATACAACAATGCTATGTTGACATTAATTCTTTAAGATAATCCTGTTGAGGTTGTGTACTGTCAACTATTTTAAATACGGTTATATAATTTCACCAAAGCTTATTAAAGTGTAGTTATGGAAGCATCACTGACAACAAAATAATTCCCATTTATTAATGCTGTCTGAGCTATTTTTTTCTTACCTTTGCCAAGTAACAGATATTTCTCTTCCACTCATTGCCACCAAATAAGAAACAGGGTAGTACCAATATCGTTATCAATAAGTTGGACGTGGAGAGACTAGTTTACACGAAGTCCGGGCATGCGCACTCGCTGTGCGCGAGTATTTCGCGAATTTAGTCCGGTCCGTGGGCCGGTCCAGTCCGTCAGACCTCCCCCTTTACACGTTACACACCGTCGTCGTTGCGTGCGTTACGCTGCACGCACGCGCGCATAGCACATACAGGCGGAAGTTGGGCAGGAAATGGTAAGCCGCATTATTCCTTTTAAATGTTTATGTGGTTTAGCTAAAATCTAGCACTCCGGCCGGTTTCTCTCTGGTGTGTGTAATATAAGTTATAAAGGCTGGCGTAGATTGTGATGGGTTAGTGGAAAGTCACTGCCGCTTCGTGAGTCCTAAGGGCGTCGGCGAGTGTGCAGGGATCAGTCGCTACAGCTGTTTGGTAATCGATATTCACAGGGAGCTGCTGCTTTTGTCTGCTCAGTTTTGAAATGGCCAAAGTCATGTCAACTGGTGAGAGATATCCTCAAGTACCTCCCACAGACAGGGAACTTGCACTCAGAGCTCAGTAAGTTATAATATCATCTAGTCTCTAGTAACCAGCTCTCTAAGAGTTACTGGAGTTCTGTCTTAAACTAAGTTATAGCTATATCCAGTGATCAGAACTACAGCCACCAATATTTTATTTAGTTATCTAGAATTTCACCATACACAAGAAGGGTCTGGTATTTCCCTAGAGTTGCTTTCTAGCTGAGGTTTAAAAAAAAGTGCCATTTTCTGGTACGGGTATAAATTATAGCCAACAAGCATTTTGGAATTCTAATCTTTTACGCGAAGTGTACATGAATCTAATTTTATCTTTTCTTTGCCTTTATAAAACTAATGCCTTCTCTCTTTGGGACCCAACCATACTCATCCTATCTTACATTGACTTCGTTTTCGGTCAAATAACAGAAGATTGTCTGTAAATACAGAGTAGTTCTTATGTATATATGTGTGTGTGTGTGTGTATGTAAAATTGTATTTTTGTGCAGTGTGCATGTATGTATATGTTACTCATCTTTGACAAGTGCAAAGTCCCTTTTAGATAAGTATCATGAAGCTAATAAATGTAGGAAGTTGTTTTCCTCCCAGTCAAAAGTACTCCTCAAAGAATCCTAACCATGTACATGAAGGACAACATGTAGTCTACCAATGAGGATGTGTGTAGTTGGTCAGGCTACATGTGATGTTAACCAGAGGCCACACACAACGTGTTCGGAGTTTCACTTTAAGCCTGACCATCTGGAGTTACTGGAGTGTCTTGTTTGTTTCGTGGCCCTGTCAGACTTGCAGTGATTTGTTTAGGCGTGGGTGTCTGGAGCTTCCAGGACATCTGGAGGATAAGTGGACTAGTATGGAGCATGAGATAGCCATGGAGATCTGCTGTTTGTGTGGATTTGATTTTAATTACGCTGCTTGATATTTTGCTTACCGTAGCCTGTCAGAATGAGGTTTGGTAATGGTTGTTGGTATAATATGTGAGTTGTCGGGTGACTTGGTATACATGTTGATGTACACTGTTGCCGTGGAGTGTCATGATCACAGCACAAACTGTAGTGGCAGATTACCAAACGTGAGTAGCCCAGGGTAGGAAACTGGTGCAGTTTACTACGCAATGTTTGTGTATGTTTGTGTGTGTTAGTTGCATGCTGGTAGTAGAGTTGGAAGGGAAGGGGGAAAGAGAGGGTGCAGTATTGGTAGTAGAGTTGGAAGGGAAGGGGGGGAGAGAGGGTGCAGTATTGGTAGTATTCAGTGAAGTCGTTTATAAAGTTTGCACGATAAATTATGTGTTGTTTTTGGTAAAAGATTTAACGTCTGGATAAGACTAACTTCTCCCTCTTCGAGATTCTGGTGGTTTCTTTCCTCTGTGTTTGCTGGGAATCCTTACAGTGCACCACACCACCACCAAGTGTGACAGGGGTTAGTGTAGAGCCAGTCACAAGAGAGGAACTAGATCCTCTTCTTCCTTCAAACTTGTCACTGATCTGGTCCTCTTGAGGGATAATCGATTAGTTTCAGTTTTGCTATGTGTCCATAATTAAGCGCTTGTATAATAATTAAGAAAGGGATGAGGGAGGGTGGGATGGGATACATTTAATTTAACATTTCCTCATTTTGCCCCAAATCGTTTGCATCATCAGCACCGTTGTGGACTACTTATTTTCTCAGGCATTATCAAATTAATGCAATAGTAGCTTTGGAGATTTCTAACATCTATTGTTGGATTAGACAGGGTCAATATAATACAGAGGTTTCTCCTTGCAACAGCAATAATATAATATTATAATAGAAGCTTTTTTTTATTTATTGAAACTGTTATTTGGTTCCTGTTTGGGTACATGGATAAGGTTGCCACAGTGACAGGTCCTCCCAGTGGAACTCTGAAGTTTCTTCACTTCAGATAATTTTGTCACATTTTTTGTGATAACATGAAAGAATTATACACTTTCAATGTGTCCATCAAGTTGATATTGTGCCTGTGTTGGATGGAGAGTGATAGTGTAGTACTGACTCTTTAGTGCAAGTTATCAGATAGAACTGTAGCCACTTATAGTGTGGGCCAAGGTTGAACATGGGGTTGTGGTAACAGAAGTTAGTATTGTTGTTGTAGTTGTTGTTATTGGTGACTTGCTCAGTCATTTATTCTTTGTGCGTCTGTACATTTTGTATGTAATTATGTTTTTATATATATTTGGCGAGCGAGTAAAGTGAGCGAGACACTCTCAGGGGTAACACAATTGAAAATCAGAGATGTTTGTTTGTTTATATGTATGTTCGGACGTACATATGTCATTTTGTACTTTGACCCTCTCATATTTTCGAGTTAGCTCAGCGTTCGACCCCCGTCCCAAACATCACTAAACGGTATCCTCCTGTTTAACGATCATTACCCGTATCATCCTAGAAATCGAATTGTTTACCGCTTTGAATTTTTTTTGCGGGTGCAGTTTAAACTCAAAAACTTACTGGAGTTCCATTTCTATTCGAGTTAGTGGCGGTGGTAAGTTAATACGCTATTTGTCACAGTTATAAGCCCTACGCAACGGTATTTACTTGAAAACTCATTGTCCACTAGACTTACCATGAAGGTAAGTCTTGTGTAAGTATGTTCAGTTGTGTGACAGTATTGTGTGTTACAACAATTACTAAGAATATCCCAAAGAAAAATAGGCTCGCTCGCCATTTGTGCTCAAGCACACCACTAGTATATAATACTAGTGTTGCCCGGCATTATAGCTCCTTGCTCCGTTTAGAATATTAGTTTCACAATGTAAAATACTCCAGTTTCAGTATTGTGGGTTATGTCTTGTGGGAACATTAGTTGGTAAGGTTTCACTGAACATGAAGAGAAATGCATACTTGGCGTGTTCCTTTCATTCCATTCCACGGAGAGCTATCTCCATTCCATTCCATGGAGAGCTGTCTCCATTCCCTTCCGTGGAGAGCCATCTCCATTCCCTTCCATCCCTTCCATGGAGAGCTATCTCCATTCCCTTTCCATGGAATGCAGTCTTACAGATCTTCTCAGTCAATAGCAGAAGAGAATCTTTTCTGAACTCAGTTTCAGAAAAAGTAATTCCAATGTAAACTCAGGAACTGTTCTAGATTACAGGGGAACTCTAGTGGCTCCTCCCTCCCTCTTACATGCAGGCATACATACATACATACATGAACATACATACATACATACATACATACATACATACAAGTGAAGTCCAGTGTACATGTAATTTTAAACTGACACTAGAAATAATTCATCTTTTATTATTCTCCTATACTCTTCTTCTTCCCACCGCCCCCCCCCCCACTCTTTCTCCCTTCCCTTTACTTTGTCTTTATCTCTCCCTGTCACCCTCCTTGCCCCGCCCACCCAGGATCAAGACGGGCTGGTCAACGTACCGCAAGTCCTCCAACAAGTCCCAGCGGCAAGGTCTGAGTCAGCAGGAAGTGAGCATCATCCAGGATGTGGTGGAGAGAGCGCAAGCCCTGGAGCGTATGGAGGAAATACGAATTGGGTAAAGAGAGAAACATCAAATTATAACATATTTTATTGAGCAGGATAGGTGGGCATAGAACTGGCATATAGGAGGTAGATAGCTATGTTTGCTTGTGATAGGTGGGCATAGAACTGGCATATAGGAGGTAGATAGCTATGTTTGCTTGTGATAGGTGGGGCTAGGGTTATTAGAACTGGCATATAGGAGGTAGATAGCTATGTTTGCTTGTGATAGGTGGGCATAGAACTGGCATATAGGAGGTAGATAGCTATGTTTGCTTGTGATAGGTGGGTTATTAGAACTGGCATATAGGAGGTAGATAGCTATGTTTGCTTGTGATAGGTGGGTTATTAGAACTGGCATATAGGAGGTAGATAGCTATGTTTGCTTGTGATAGGTGGGGCTATTAGAACTGGCATATAGGAGGTAGATAGCTTTGTTTGCTTGTGATAGGTGGGGCTATTAGAACTGGCATATAGGAGGTAGATAGCTATGTTTGCTTGTGATAGGTGGGGCTATTAGAACTGGCATATAGGAGGTAGATAGCTATGTTTTGAACTTGTGTGGAATGATAGCTCAGGCATTTGTTTGGTTTATTAGAAAGTTGTTTAATGACAGCTGTTGCTCAGGCCGCATGTAATAATCCACACATGTTTTTTATGGCATGTGTGGGTATTGATCCACATGTTGCATGACATGTGTGGTTGTTGATCCACATGTTGCATGACATGTGTGGTTGTTGATCCACATGTTGCATGGCATGTGTGATTGTTAATCCACATGTTGCATGGCATGTGTGATTGTTGATCCACATATTGCATGACATGTGTGGTTGTTGATCCACATGTTGCATGACATGTGTGATTGTTGATTCACATGTTGCATGACATGTGTGGTTGTTGATCTACATGTTGCATGGCATGTGTGATTGTTGATCCACATGTTGCATGACATGTGTGATTGTTGATCCACATGTTGCATTGTAATGTCGAGACATACTTGACCATTATTTATTATTTACTTCACAACGGGTTTTTTTGTTTTTTTGCTAAAATTAAAAAAAATTTAAACTTTTTTAATTTTTGTATACTTGCATTTTGTTGCTGTGGTGATGCTTTTCCTTGTAATTCCTGTAATTAAAATAAATTAGAGGAGGAGATTTGAACAGTTAAATTACTACTCCATGGCTCTGAGGAATGTAATAGAGTGGAGTAGGTAGAGAAGGTTACAGACGAGCTGGGAGGAGCTTTCAGACTTGAGTTGGGAGGAGCTTTCAGACTTGAGTTGGGAAGATGGAGGAGCCGTCAGGACTGAAGTTACTGTACCAGCAAGTGCAGTTGATGGCTGACGAGTTCTCCACTTCCACTACTGCACTACTGATGATTGAATTTAATATTCCGGTATATTGTCAGAAATTTGTTCAGGAATATACCTGCTAATTGATTACATGCCTATGCCACTTTACTCTTCCTGGAAATGCTGTAGCTAGATGCTGAAACCACCAAGTAGGGTTTTTTTTAATTATTCCTTTTCTTGGAGAGGGGGTGGGTGGCATAGTCTTAGAGCTAATGATGTACCTCACTGGTCTAGTGATTCCTATTTTGTGTGTGCTGGTGCTGCAGTGGTTACTTTTAGTTGCTATTTTTTCCCCTTTGGTTTGGCAGGTTGCTGATACTGAAGCATAAACAAATGGTGGATAATTGCCGTGGCGACGGTGTGTCCACGTGTCGTATCTGCAACCGTGACTTCACCAGCCAGAGGTCGAATAGACCGGAACCCATTCAGTACTGCCAGGACTGTCAGTTGGTAAGGGGTCGTCAAAATCCTTAGCCCTGGTAGTTTAATGTGCATGTGATGTTCGTGAGGGCTATTAATTGTATCCTGTCATTGTTGTATTCCCAAGTATGACTAATGATACAACCACTGACCACTTACATATTATTTACAGGGTTTGGATCCCAAGATATGTTACAGTTATGGACTGGGCAATGTATTGAATGATGTTGTTTCTTTACTAAACACACACACACACACACACACACACACACACACACACACACACACACACAGACACCAGTCAGTCTTGCTAAATGATTTGTTTTCATGGTTTATAACTTAATGTCGTCTCATCATGTAGCTTAGTGAGGAAGCACTCAGGTGTGGAGTGGGAAGGAGGGGTTACTCTACTTTATATAACTGCTTATTATTCCTATCTTATTTATTAGTGCATATGCAGTTGATGACGTGTTTCAATAGAGATGCTGAGATATTTGTTATTGTGTTGTAGATAGTGAGGTCTCTCCTGATTCACTCATTACTCATAGAAACTAGTCCTGTGCTATTTACTTCAATATCCTGTTTGCCGAGATGCACACACTTTGCTTGAAGTGCAAATGTTTTGGTATTTAATAAATTAGCTATTTTCTGTAGTTTCGTGCATCGTCAATAAGATGTTGCTGATGAGAAGAGTGTCAGAGAGTTCGTTTTATACTTAAACGAGTAAATATGTTTTTCATGAACTGGCTAATTAGTTGATGTGTAATTAGAAAGAAAAACAGCCCGATATCAACGTGATGAAAGTTCAGGAGATGTTCACCTGAAAACTCTACGACTATTTGTGTCTAGTAACTTCAATAATGAGTGCTTTAAGATTGAAAAGAAATCTTACTGTGTGTTCATGTGCATTTTTTTAAATTTATCAATGTAAAATACTATGTAAACTGATGTGTGTATTCAAGTATGAGGCTTTAATTTTTTCACCTTAGACTTAATGAAGTGATGCGACTCTCAATACCCTGTGTGTGTGTGTGTGTGTGTGTGTGTGTGTGTGCAGGTTATGTGCAGCAGGTGTAAGAATGTATGTAAGATGGTCAGCGGACATGATCGCATGTTGTGTACGGTCTGCTATGAAGAGAGAGAGGTGAGCAGTTGATCAATTCTTCACTTCATTGTTTGCAGCATAACACTGGCAGCCCTGGTTCTTTCAGGATATGACATCACACGAATGCAAGCACATCAAGCAGGCATACTAGCATGTGTTGACTACCAATTGTGTGTATAATTAGTTGTGGAAGAAGAGTGGGGCGTGGTTGGACCATTCTGTGCCAGCTGTATCTATCCCTGAGAAGGATTTGGAAGAGATTCAACAGCAGCAAGTCAAGGTGTGTGTTTGTGTGTGTGTGTGTGTGTGTGTGTGTGTGTGTGTGTGTGTGCGTGCGTGTGCGTGCGTGCATGTGTAATTACTGGAAATCTCAGTCCTAATTCACTCCACATGTGTTGGATCACTTGTTAAGGCAGCAGGAATGGTTGTAACTAAAGACTTCTCATGTTCAGTGACAGTTTTTGTGTTCCTAAAACTGTCAGGCCAGCCTGTCTGCATGAGTATGATGATTGATGACTAGGTGGGTATGTTTGTGTGTATGTGCCAGTGAATTAAAAGAATGCTTGCCAAAAAAACAAATGAATATTAACTAGAGTTAGTTAACGAGGCTCCACTCCCACTCTATTGCCCAGCCACTCTGGATTCTTTGGATTTCCTGTCTCCGCAGTAATTCATTCTTCAATGAGTTTGTGTGAGAGATAGTATACAACTTCTTTCCTCATTTTATTGCATGCAGGAAACTCTATATTTAGTCTATATTGAATCATTACAATGGCTAATAACTGTTTGTTGATCTTGCCACTGCCCCACTGACTGACCATTCTCTCAAGTGTATCATTCCAATCTCACCTAAACCTCCACTGACTGTGTCTTTTCTTTCCCGCTATGGAAGCCTGACACTGTTGGGGTATTATTCTGAGCCAGGATTCCAGGAATTAGGATGCTGAGTTAGAGGCTGTTACCTTGTGAAGCAGATTGCTGTGTGTGGGGGTTTAGTATTAATTGTGTTAGCTCAGTCTCTGTATGAGCAGATGTGAGTGATAGAGGTTATCTCTTCTCCAAAATGTATCTTTTTAAAATTAAGTTTTCTATGGTTCATTAGTTAATAAAAATGTTTGTTCTAGACTGAAATTAACATAACATTTGTATGTATATGTATTATTTATAGTTCCTTTCTTTTTGTTTTGTTTTTGCAGACCACAAAGTACACCATTGGAAGAAAGCGTAAGTTTTATGATTCAACAAGATAAAATTCCTTCCCTTCCCCTCCTCTCACCCTCCATCATCTTGCCCCATCTATTTTGTTTCACTAAAGAAACTTGATATATTACAAAGCATATCAGCAGTTGACGGATAATGAGCATTTCGTTTGAAATGTGACACTTGTGAGATTTTTTTTCCCTAATAGCAATTTGAATTTCTGAGAAAGTGGACTGAAATAGTGAAGAGGATACATTTGTTATAGTTTTCCAACTAATACCTCTCGTTAGAAATGTTCTAGGAAACTTGACATAGTTAAAATGTTGACGTCGATTATTAATAATGTATGTAATTATGTTTGTTGTGTGTAGGTGAGAGCACGCTCCTTGTAAATCCGTACCAATGTGACGAAGAATCTGATGATGACGATGAGGATGATGTTCTCAATTCATCTGCCGCCAGCAAGTCTCGGCTGCAGTTCAACCGTTCTCCTGATGCCTCTCCCAGCTTGAACCGCAGAACCTCTCCCATACCGGAATTCTCCACGCCCAAGGCCAAGCAGCTTGAAGCCGCCTTTAATGCAGGTACCAAATCCTCGTCAGATTCTGAGGATCAGAGGAGCTTCTCCACCAGCCTCAAGACCAGGAACTTCTCGAGGAAGGCCAATCTCAGTCGCAAGGGTGGAATGACAGGAGCTGGGCGTGGCCGTCTGCTGAAGTCCCAAGAGAGGGCAAATTCTAGATCCAATTCACCTCACTCGCGCAGCACATCTCCCTCGAGCAATACCGAGATGGGTGTGGCCGACCGGGAAGCCAGTAGCGCCGTGCCGTCCATCAAGGTGTCCGCGTTTCCTTCTCGGTCCATCGTGTCGCAGGCTCACAGAAACTCGACTCCCGACAGCGAGAACGACTCCCCCAAGAAGCGGGTGATTCGCCAGGTACCTGTAGCCTCCTCCTCCGCTGACTCTGAGTCCATCCAAGTCTCCACGCATGGAGATGCTTTTGCACTCTCCAAAGACAGCCATTCAGCCGCTGTGAGAACCCGCAGTCCTCAGGCCGGCAAGACCAAACCTGAAGCAAGAGAAGAGACGAAGGCTTTCATTGAGGAGTTTAAAAAAGTCAAATCTCCGCCCAAGAAACCTCCTCCGGTGAACGAGTCCAAGACGGCTGATGAATTCAAGAAAATGGGTGGCCTGCCACGGAAGTCTCTTCCTACAGACCTGAAGAATGTAGACGAGTTTAAAAAAGTAGTGAAGTCGATTGCTCCTCCTCCTCAAAAACCACCACCAGTGAATGAGTCCAAGCCAACAGATGACGTATTCAAGAAAGTGAAAACTTCCAGTCTTCCTCGAAAGTCACTTCCAGCGGATGTGGGGAATGAAGACGAGTTTAAAAAAGTGAAATCTGTTGCATCCCCTCCTTCAAAACGTCCACCAGTCGTAGAAAGAAGTACCAAGCCGTTTGATGATGAGTTTAAGAAGGTGAAGCAGAGTGCTCCTCCTCCTTCAAAACCTCCTCCAGTTGTGGAAAGGTCTGCCAAGCCTTCAGAAGACGAGTTTAAGAAGATGAAACAGACTTCTCCTCCTTCGAAACCACCACCTGTGATCGAAGCCTCCAAAATACAAGAGGACGAATTCAAGAGAGTAAAGCCCACTGCATCACCTTCCAAGCCACCGCCGGTGATAGAAGCTCGCAAGACTGTGGATAGCGAATTTAGAAAAGTAAAATCTAGCAGTCTAGAGAGAGCAAAGAAGACTCCTGAGAAAGAAACAGCTACAAGGACCTTGCCTAAAGATACCAGGCTTGTCATGGGCAAGGAAAGCGACAATACTGGGAGTGAATTCCAAATGGGGAGTCCGAAAAGGAGTCCTTACAAGGCTGGAAGATCAGATGTGAAGCCTTCTCCGGAAGGTCTGCACTCAAGTCCTCTGAAAGTGGCAGTCAGGTCTGGTTCTGGGGATGCTGTGGCTAAACCAACTGGAGGAGATGAGGGAAAGGATTCTCCACCAAAGAGTGAGTCGAAGCCATTTCTCCCGAATAGAAGGAAGGTTCTCCCAGACCTTCCGTCTTCAGGCTCTCCTCCTCTAGTCCCTCGGGGATCTGCTCCTAAACCATCTCCAACCGTCTCCCCTTCTCAAGACACCTCCTCCGTCAACTCTTCAGCTACACCACCTCACGTCCCCCGCCAACTTCGGTCCCTCCCACCCAGTGGTGCTGCTCCTCCTCCGCTGCCTGAAAAGCCTGGAAAACCCTCCACGAAAGCATCGGTTTTATCCTCGGGGTCTAACCTGGGAGGTGATCTGCCCATGCTTGTCGATGCTGGCAAACAGAGCAGCATTACCTCCGTGGGAAGCTCAGTGACATCGGAACACAGTGCCGCATACGACGTGGATAGTGGAATGGCATCCCCTTCCAGTCTTGGCTCCACGGATTCCGTAGACACTGGCAAGCAATCGTCGTTCTCTTTTGACAGACAGAAACCCAGGGACACCACATCCAACAAGTCAGCAGCTGTCGAGGATACCGTTGAAGCTGACAGATTTCCTTCTCACGGGTTCAACAGACCGTCTTCTCTGTCTCGCAGGAACGCAAGCAGACACAATAAGAGACCTCTCCCTCGCCCAAGAGTGGACAAAGAAGAAGAAGGCCAGTCAGAGCAGTCGCAGGACCAGCAGCAGCAGCAAGAAGAAGTAGGTCCAGTGGTCACACGGCCTCGGGCACGCTCCCGGGTGATTAGGAAGAGACCTCAAGGATCAGCTGTGGAGAGTTTCTCACCTGACAACACCGAAGATCCCGCAGAAGGAGAGTTTCAGCAGAGGCGCTCCAGGACGCGATCCTCTGCTCTCACTGCTGCTGACAGAGCTCGTGCCAGGGCAGTCTCTAGCAGAACTGAGAGTGGAGAGCTTGACAGCGTTTCCAAATTGAACGCAGATGGTGAGAACCAGTGAGAGACTGGCCCGTCTCTCACTCCCTATCTCTAACCATCTGTCCAATTTTGTTTATTACAACTTTTATTGTATACTTTACAGTTGGTAGATTTTGTAGTTGTTTCATTGGTTGTGTTTAGTCAAGTGTGATGTCAAGTAACTCTATAAAGACTTTGATGTGGGGTGTGTGATTAGGTAAAAGGTCTTCATATGTCCTGTAGGTGAAGAGATACTACGGTCGAACTCCACCATGCCGGTCCTAGAGAAAAGCTGTGTGTTGACTTGAGCGCTTAGACAATTAATTACCCAGAGCTAGCGTTGGCAATTGCGTGTAGGTAGTAAGCACGCGGGGTAGGGTTGATAATTCCGATAATTTCCACGCGCGCATAGCTTTGGGTACGTTGATGCTGCAGCGTGCATGTGCTTGCGCTGTGAAATTGTCTTTATTTGCACAGGTTCCTTTGGATCCGTCCGAATGATGCTGCAGTATTCAGCAGCTGCCGCTACTCTTGCCGTTACCGTTCACGGATGCAAGGTATCTATCACAATTTAGTCCGCAACTTGCGCACAATGAAGTGGGATTAAAAGTCCAATAAACACTGCTTTGACATGCCTGCGATATTTTTGCAATAGCTGCATGTTCATTCAATATTGTACGAGTGTGGAGTGCATGCCTGACAATTTGTGCAGTGATTTACCTTAGCTAAACAATATTATATATAAGTCGTGATTGTTGAGCAATGCAGGTAGCTATTGCATGCCACTACGCCACTTTACTAACCTAAAGCACTATTAATGAACTTACCATCTGCAGATGAAAGCTAGTTACACCTGTCTTCACAATTAACTAAAATGCCACATATCTGGTGTCAGTGCCAAGTGTCTGATGCATGAAAAGCATGTGGCAGCACGCCCTTCCCAATCTGTGTCTGTCTGATGTGGGAGAACACTGACTAATCTCGTTTGTCATGCTTTGCAGGGTCTCAGAGCAATGGACAGCAATGGCAAGTCAGACCCGTACGTCAACCTGTTCCTCCAGCCTGGGAATAAGAGGGTAAGTTTTAATACAGACTTGGTGATGTGATACATGTGTTCTGATGATACATGTGTAGGGAGTAATGTCATACTGATACCTGTGCAAAGGGCCACGGCATGCCAAACATTCCACTGCCACTTTTTGTGATTAAGATATATAAACTACAGGTGTCTTACAGTGATTCTTTCCTTAGTCTACATAATGAGTACCTTACATATGGCATCGGTTGTGTAGTGCATTCTTAGCTAGGAATTTTTCAAGGAATTGTTGACACAAGACTTCTAGGGAATATTAGATGGTCCACTATCTTATGTCATTCTCTTGTAGCACCGGTTCCAGACTAAGGTGGTCCCAAAGAACCTGAATCCACGTTTTGATGAGACCTTCTCCTTCACTGAGATCAATGCCGAGGCAATGGAGAAGAAAAAGCTTTGGTAAGTCCCAGCAGTATGGATTGAAAAACAAAGGACAGATTTTCAAATAGGAGGTTAGGTTTCATAATGTGCATTCTCCCAGCTATGACCAATCTGTCGCAGCAAAAACAATGAAAATGGAAGATACAATCCTAATTTGTGCATGAAGTTTATTTATGTTATGTTGTTGTTGTTGTTGTTGCTGCTGCTCCAATAGCTTACCTTAATCAACTGGTGCATTCGTGGATAACCAAATTTGTTTTGTGGGTACGGAACCTAATGACATATCAATTTACTATACATTTTGCTAAGCTGCACAGTGCATGTCAGCTGTGTGGGTGGAGCTCACTTGCATAGCATGCCACAAATTAGCAACCAAACCCGAGGGAATTGATGGTCCATTACTAAACATAGTAAGTCATCTGTTCAAGGAAAGAAAAGAAAAAGCTTTATAAATGATTTTTAATATTTGATCTGTCAATTCAATGGAACTTGTCTGCTACTTGGCCATTTGTTAGTTAACAACCTCAAACCTAATTACAGTGTTTATTGACTTACACATGTACAGCCATGCCCTCTGCATCATGCATTTCATGTGTATCTTCTTTCAGCATGCCACACTCCCATGTAATCTCCATCATTATGAGGTGCTAGGTATAATAATTATAATTGTGTTGTATTATTGTTTGTTTACAGTGTTGTTGTTATGGACTACGATGACTTCAGTAAGGATGATCTAATTGGAGCCACTCAAGTGAACTTGTACGAAGTCCTCCACACGAGCACGCATGAGATATGCATCAGGAGACTGCTAGACGACAAAAGTGTGAGTCTCAGCTGGACGAGTGTGGTTGTAGCACGGGCAACAAATCTATATTACAGCAGCACAGAATTGTGGCGTTTAATCTTGGGTGATAATTTGTCGAAGGTCACACTTGAAACAGCATGAGAACTAGTTGTGTTGAATTCTTGTCTCTTTCCATTCCATCCCTTCCTTCTTGTTTCCAACAGACCAATCATTGAAATGAAATAATAGGTAAAGTCAAATTGTTTATTTGGTTGTTGTTGTTGTTGTTGAGCAGGTGCCAAGGTCGGACGCCATAGTGGTGGACCGAGGTTCCATCCACCTCCGCCTGGAGTACTCATCTGCCAAGAAGGGTCTTGTGGTGACCATCATAGCTGCCTCCAACATAGCCGGCCATCTTCCCAAGGGAGAGTGTGAATGCTTAGTGAAGTGGTGAGTCTGAACGACGATAGTGTGCGTGTCATTTGCTCGCACACAGGAAGTTTGGCAGTCGCTGGATTGCACGGCTGACTTGCTCAAATGTCTATAATGGTGATTGGATACCTCATGGATAAGCCTCTCCTGAAGTTTCCAGAGTAATTGATTATTAGTAATACTTCATACGAGCATCATTGGTTCACATATTAAAGGCATGCTATTTATGTACAACAAAATTAAGGGAAACATTTGTTCTAAATTGATTTGTGATTGCTTGATACTAGCAAGCTATTGAACTAATTATCTACACCCAGAAACATGTAATAAATGTGAAAAATTCGAGCCCATCAAAATGAGTAAGTAGAATGGTTATATAACCAGCTACCCCAAACTCATGACATGTGCAATTTCTAACCTTTTAACTGGACCGAACTTGTTATGAGTAATTGGTTAGGAGAATCATTGTGTGTGTATTTCTACCAAGCCATTGATAGAATTTCACTTAGTAATTAGTAAGACGAGACTCTTAGTTCATGTGGAGGAATTATCATCAACAGTACTGGCTTGTTTTACATTGGAGTCATTACCATGTCATTATACTGGTGTATATGATTGGTTTGCAGTTACTGGACGACCAGAATGCAATGCATGAAAGGAAAGACTCAAGTGGCCAGGAAATCCAACAGTCCAGAGTTCAACGAAGTGAGCAGACAGTTTGCATAAAATACATTAAAAAAGTTTAAGTAAATGTTGATATCAAAGTAGATTGATTTAGTTGGGTTCCCACCCCCCCTCCCCCTCCCCCTCTAGTCGCTGTTTTTCTCCACATCTGTTCGTGAGCTAGTCTACTCCAGTCTGACCGTGAGTGTGTTGGAACACAAATCCTTCAAAGACAAGGTCATTGGGGAGATGCACTTCAAGTCGACCTTCTGGAAACAGTTATCTGATAACCCAACTCTAAAGATCCAGGAATGGTATCCATTGGAGGAAGCTGTCTTTAGCCCCTCCCACAAATCTGCCACAAAAATTCCGCCAATTAAGTAATGATGGCCACACCCACCATCATGACATTTCATAATACCAACGTTTTAAAACCACTACTCCTCTCAATATATTTTCTATTCCACCATCTTAAAATATACAATTTTTTCCCTAAATTAATTAAATGTACATAACAACCAGACTTCCCCTACATGTACACTCACTGCTGCCCACATATTATTTGCAGATTAAAGCTTTCCAAAGCTAAAAAATGAGTACAAACGATGAATTAAAAAAAATAATTTTTTTTTATAAAATCAATTCTTTGCAGTGTTGTCCTTGTGTTATGCTATTGAAGTAGACATGACTGGCATATTGCCATACACCATTACTGTAGGGGGTAGATTACCTACATACACATGTACACACACACATACAGACACCATTGTTTGCACAATCAAATTCCATAACAAATGTACTGTGCAAATTAACGAGAAAGACCAGGAGTCAGTGCATTTATTAGACACACCTTCATAGCATGCAACCATTTAACAAATATAAATTCACACACATAACACCAAAACATTATACCAGAATATATGATATTTACACATCACACAATTAAGGGGCAACAACTAGCTCCACAGTGCATGGGTCCAGTGCTCATCCACACATTCGTTTCAAATTGAATTCCATTTGCTTGGCTACGTCACTTGCCATCTACACTGCACACTACGCACCAGTAACCAGTAAGCACACCCACTTTCACATTCACACTGGTATCTGGGTCACTTGCAAATATAGCCTTGCATGCAAGACCACTTTCCCAAGTGTCCAAGAGCTAACTGGTGCAATGAAGGGGGAGGAAAGGGTATGGGAACCTGTATAACAACCACTTGTCTGCTTCGATTATCTCGCGGTGTACAGTGTGACTGACATCAGATTCCACCCAAGAGCAGGAAAACACGACACAATATTCATAAAAAGGACCTTTGACAGGATATGGTGGAGATGCCGGCAACAACTGCAAGCATTGGAATTCGATAATTAAACACCTTTTTGAGGTGCTACGAATAAGTTGTTGCATTGAATGTTCTCCAGACCCTTTCCTTCTCCTGCACAGAAGTTAGTGCTTGGTAAAGGGTCTGTCCACACGAGACTATATTAACCACATCGCTTCCTACGTTCACTCACAGGACAGAGTGTCCAAGTCTTTAATGTAACCAACTGCATTGACAGGTCCGGAGGGGGCAAGTGTGGGGGGCAGAGCTGTGAATATGACGCTGGCGTTGTTGGAGTGCTGCTGCATGAGGTGGTTAGACTGCGCAGCGAGTCTGTTCCATTCTGCAAACCCTCCTTCATGAAGCTCTCCGTGAATGTGCTCTGGATGTCATCGTCTTTGGGAGTCACAATCTGAACAAGACAATGGTGGAGATAAGCTGATACGAATAGCAAAGGAGAGAACAATACAGTTTAGACTATACATACGTCATCAGTTGTTTAACCATATTCAAAATCAAAACTATGTGTACGTTTGTAGTGTTAATGTCAGGAGGGTGGGATTCATTATAAGCTCCCACTCCACCTTACCTACTCACGAATCTGCCCCTGTAACAATCGTATTCTATCGGAGAGAGAATGACACTAGCGGGATACAATACTCACTTTGATTGCAGCTTCTATTCTTGTCTCCTTGAGTAGCTCGTGCAGAATGATCAATTCCGTTCCAGCTTTGCTCTCAGGAATGATGAAGATGCGTATTTTAGTGTTGGACTTCCAGTCTGTCTTCATGTGCAGGACACATGCTAACTGCAGCAGCAACAAGAACGTATCTCCGAAGCCTTGCTCAAACTTGACCTGGAGGGGCCACACATCGATGAAGGGATGATGCCGCAACTGCTTCTTGTTCAGATCCTCAAAACTGAGGAGAGAAAATTAATAGGAGTAGAATGAGTGACAGTGTCTTATATGCTACAGATATACTTACTGTCTCATAATGCAGATGTTCTTTCCCAGGATAATGGCGTCCTGAATGATGCCCACGTAGTCCTCTACTGATAAAACTTGTTCTTCTTCCTGTACCAATATCACAGAGTGAATTATGTGATTTATTTCAACTGTATTGTAAGCATGGTAATTAGTTTTACTTGGGAGAATGATAAATTGTTAACACGTATTGTCATCTCTATATGGACTGGTAAAGTATAGTCAGTTGCTGAAACTACAGTTAGTTATTTGATGCTACCTGTCCCATCTTTAGGAATTTCCTACTGCATACGTTATTTCAATGGTCACAGATCATGCAGTAATTCAAACAGTTGCTACAACAATACCCTTTACCAAATCCAGGACTAAAATAGAATGACCATAAAACTTAATGTCCCTTTACCTAACACTGTCTTGCAACCGAGTGAAATACCATTAGTTAATTGCCATTGCAAAACCCTTTACCAGATAACATTTACACAAAATGACTGTTGCAAGAGCTATAAGTTATTCAGCCAAGAGCTACTGGTAATTCTGTCACTGTGATGAATGAAATCATCCAAGACAGAGCAGGAGCTACAAATCTACCTGGTAACAACACAAGGTGATTGTTATAATTGTTGATAATTATAAATGCAATCTGCTATACTTATGCTTGAACACTTTAATTGATGCCCTAGTTGTAGCAAAGCTTCTTGTGATGCATGTATTCCAGTATACAGTACAGTACACCTAACTGCAAACAGCAATGAGCTAGATGGTCTAACTGCTAACTGGCAGGATTAAAAGAGCCGGAGACTGGATTATTATTTACATACCAACTGTAAGAAATTGAAACTGTACGTATCAAAACTATTGGAAGCTATATCTGTAACATCACATCGTACTGTGCTTTTAAATATTACTACATCTGTTGCATGAAACAATCTTTCTTTTAACTAGACTGAGTACAAGTAGTAACCCCGCCCCCCCCCTTGTGTAGTCAGACCCCTTACCAATCGCTACGTGGGAAAAGGGTCTGGTAGATTGACATCAAGCAGTTTGTTCAGTTCCCCTCGCTAATTGGGGAGACCACAAACAATAGGTGACGTGATATCCTGTGACATAAGACTGATCAAATTTTTGCGCATGTTGTATGTATTTCTATGCACAACTCTCCAACAGCTGTGTCAAATCTCTTCCTTTAGATAATGCCATTAATAATACTAAGCAGTGACTTGGACTAGCCTCTTTACGAGATCTGCAGTTGGAAGCTCTCACTGCTTAGCCTACTGGCCATTATATACCATGCTAATCTGAACAATTCACGCCCCTTAAAATGTTTAACGATTTACACCCACACTAATTGAACCACAGTGAACCACTTGCTGACTAAGCAAGAACAAACTGCTCAATGTCAGTCTACCAGACCCTTTTCCCACCGTAGCGATTGGTAAAGGGCTACCTGAGACTACCCCACCCCTCCTCTTCCTGTGGACAAGTCTAGAGTGCTATAGCTAGGATTAGATGATAACCCGCTAAATCCAACTAATGAGAGAACAATGAAGACCAAAGAGATATCACTCATCACTCCAGTAAGCTCCTCCCAACCACACCCACTCACAGAAGTCCTGAGTAGAGGCAGTTCGGCATTGACCGTCTCAAACTTCTCCAGTGAAGTATCTCTGATGAGAGAGCGAACTAGCTTGGGTTTCTTGAGCAGACGGACTTTGAGAGTAGACAGAGAACTCACTGGGATAGACTTGTCGTAGAAACCCAGAGCCATAGTGTTGGGCTTCATCCCGCCCAGACCTGCCGTCTAATTACACATATGTATGTACAGACAAGCGTAATATGCATGACATGTGTGACTGACCACATGTACACTAGACACAGAGTTTCAGTTATTTAAAAAAAAAATTTTTTTTTGACAGCCATACCAGAAATCCTACAAAACAAAGCCTAAACCCATTTATGCATGTCTTTGTCAAGGATACTCTATAGCCTAAACTCTTCAGGTTGCTGACTAATTGGTGTTTATTGGCATGACAAAGGGCTCATATTGCACAAATTGTCTCTGGGCATTAATTGCTTAACAACTAAAATGAGAGAGTTTACAAAGAAGGGAAGAAAGTTCAGGCTCTGCTATACAATACATTTGGTGGCAACAATGCAACAAATTATGGCACAAGCATGGAAGACAAAGCTAAATGTGTCGTAGAAGCCCAGAGCCAGAGTGTTGGGCTTCATCCCGCCAAGACCTGCCATTTAATTACACACATATGTATGTACAGACAAGTGTAATATGCATGACATGTGTGACTGACCACATGTACACTAGACCCAGAGTTTCAGTTATTAAAAAAAAATTTAGGCAGCCATACCAGAAATCCGTCAAAACAAAGTCTAAACCCATTTATGCACGTCTTTGTCAAGAATACTCTATAGCCTAAACTCTTCAGGTTGCTGACTAATTGGTGCTCATTGGCATGACAAAGGGCTCATATTGCACAAATTGTCTCTGGGCATTAATTGCTTAACAAGGTCTCTTCTTAATCCACACCATTCCTCCTCCTCAAAGTCCTGCTCTGTGACACACGCACACACACACACACACACACACATACACACACACACACACACACACACACACTGTAAACTGCACCTGGCTTATTTCTTCTAAATTATGATCAACTGCAAGGTAAGTAAAGCATGACAAAACTCATTGCCAGAAAACGAGTTAAAAACTACACACTTGTATTGTACCTAGGCTCTTAATGAGCAAGCTATAAATGTGCAGGGAGAGATTAGCCCGGTACCCAGTGATTGCTCATGCTAGAGAGATATGACATATTAGTGCTGAATCAGCAGATTCAGATTAGAAGTAGGCAAGTCTTGTGCAATTTCCAATGTAGGAAAAACTTTTTTTCTCAAAGCTCTGCAAAAGATGTAAGATTTAAATTGACACGTGTAATATTCAGGGGTGTCCTTCAGCCTTGTGCTACTAGGGGCGTGTAAAGTGCGTGCAGAAGTTAACAACTCGCATGCTTACTAATTAGAGGGTACAATTGTAATCACTTTCTGACTGTCTGTTTCTAGTTGCATACATCAGTATTTGTATATTAATTACTATAGCATACACCTGCAAATACACACACACACACACACACACACACACACACTGCATACATCCATTAGAAAGTCTTACAGCCAACAGATTCTGAGTCCCAGCTCTGATGGAAGGTGCTACTGTCAACTCCACAAAGGACTTCACCTTGGAGATCTCCACAAATGCTAGCCATACTTTCAGCTGGGTGGAGTAGTGGCTTGTTGTCTGTAACACACACACACACACACACACACAAGGAACAGTGTGATTTCATCAACTAAATATTTTTTGACATAAAAAATAACATGTGCTGCTGGGTAAATGAATCCCTTCATACATGTCTGAAAAGCTAATATAATTTCATTCTTATCAGTTAGCTAGCTACAAGAGTATAAATACTACATAAGTACTGACCTCTGCATTGAAAGGGCGAGGGATGACATGCCCCAGCACAAACAGACCACCCTGAAATACAAAGAAACTAATGTTTCAAACATTCAACCACATATTATTATATATATATATATGTGTACCAACGTAATCACACCAACCATCTACCCAAGTATGTATCAGAAAGTATGGTCAAACTTATTGTTGAAGTCAACACATGCCAACCTCTTCTAGTCATTGACTGCAATACATGCTACTTCTTCTGTTATTTCCCTCAAAGAGGGATAGGCAAGGATGCCACAGCCATGTACAGACAGCCAGACAGGCAGGACCCACAACACCCACACAACACTGGCTTCTGATTACACTTCCTATCCTCTTCCATTAGCAACTTTTTTGTAATTGGAAAAAACATAACAAAAACAAACTCAGTTCGTTGTCTCTGACTAGGGCTTCTTGGCAACAAAGTATTATTACATTTTAGGATGCTTCCAATCCACAAGATACTACCAGGGCAACCAACCACCAAGAACACCAAATTGAGCTCAGAAGAAAGGAGGGAAGAACACGGGGCACACTCCACACTAAGTGCACACTCATGTTTAAAAGTGACTAGCAGAAACCTTGAAGCTTTTCATAATCGTTCTATAAATAAATGTCTTAAAAACATTGCATCACTGAGAATACCAATGACTCTAATCCAGACTCCATGGATACTACGACATCACAATATCAACATGGGCCAGTACCTAGCTGTGTGGATAAAGAACTGAGAATATATCAAAGACTCTAATCCAAACACATTGGAAAATACTGCAGTGTGGTGTTAAATGTCCTATCAGAAACCGGAGATTACAAGTCCAATCATTCAACTTACTAGGTAATGCTGGCGGCTAGTCTATAGAGTCAACAAATGAGTTAAAATAAACAGCACATTGTTATTGTGTCAACTTGGATACCAGGAAGTGTGAGAATTTAGTAAAAGCAAGTGCTGCCATGGAGACTCATGGTATGTGTGCCGTTACCTTTTTGAGGTCATTAGTGAAGTCAATTAAATTCAGAGACGATCGTGGGTTGGCCACCATCAGGAGAATCTAAACACACACACATACATACATACACACACAAAGACATTGTTGATAAACATAGGAACCTACTCGCACCTGCCTTATCATTCTGACACTACGGATGGGAAGCCAAACCATGCATGCATGCACAGGGAAATAATAAAGCCTCGTACAGTATACTTGCAGTGTGTCTACAGTTTCCATTCCAGTGCTCAGTGTCTGAAGAGACATCGACACTGGTACTAGCTTATGCCAACACATTAATTAACATCCAGCAACTCCTAGAAGTTACTATTGCATTAGTCAATGTCAAGAGGATGGCGTATCAGACAAAATTTGGCCTCCCTCTTCAAAGGAGATGAAATTTGTATGGCATCTGTGTTCACAACCAGGTGGAAGTGACTCAACCAGGTGGAAGAGAGATGTCAGGAAGTATCCCAGACTATGTACATAGTGCCGGTTACAAACCACAAGGACATCCAGTTGCTTACATACCAATGTCTTCCTACGTCATATGACAACATACAATAACAAGAATTGATGGCACAGCAGAGCACACTTTGAAGTGCAGTCTCAGGAACAAAACATACTATTTGACATTTCAAGAAGTATGCCTGTCATCAGTTGACATAATCCTCTCTTCCCCCCTCTGGTAACTGGCAGGTATGCAGGTATTGTATTGTGTATAAACATTCTACTCTACAAATGCAATCAAATAAAATGTCTCCCATCACGGAACACACTGATTTATGTAGCTTTGTACGCACTGACAATATCCTAGGATTTCCAATGGGTACAATTATAGCTGAAATTTGTGCAAGAGTTAATAGTATGTGGTCACGCCCCAGATACTATAATCAGTGACAGGCTTCCTTCCTGTCCTTCTCACCTCTGGCCTCCAGAACTTGACGTGTCTCTTCTTGATGTCCAGTCTGAGCAGATACTTGCGGACTTGGTGATAGATGAGGGCCTGGGAGACGTCCCCCCAGGGCGTGGCTGGACCACGGATCAGCAGGTACACAAACAACAGCACCATCACCGCTATACAACAGAGACAATACTTCATTATCACTTTATATAAACACACACACACACACACAGCTGCCTAGTGCAGCAATTTTGTTTGTTTATTTTCCTCTACATTATTAGTTCATATTCTGGGGGGCTCTTAGGGATCTTTTGCTTTTTTTTGTTTTTAAAGTTACAGATTATGTAAAGCTTAGTAACCATGTGTTGTAACACTCAAGTAATGAAAATTAATAGCCAAAATAATGAAGCAATTCTGGAGACACAACAAAATGGACAAATCATTTGAAGCAGTAGGTAGCTCAACTATAAACATCCACACTACCATATCAGCAGGATTCATGAATGATTAATAAAATAACTAAAGGAATAACAAGAAGAAAAGATCACTTGTTTTGCTTCACAGCTTTGCAAGTGAGACAAACAAACACGTTTATAACATGAATATTATATCTGGTGATTAAGATAACAAGTTGCTATTAGCAGAAAGGTTCCTAACCTTTCATGATTTTATTGATAGCAATCAGAGTTGTCTGAGAAGGTCAGGGAAAATGAATAAAGATTGACTCCTAATAATACGACCATGTTTATTGACCTGGAGTTAGCCGGCAAATTTACTCTCAATTGAGCCATTGACTGTAAGCCCCCACCTGACCATGTGATAATCCCACACAAAATATCACATGGTTTTACAGTTCAGATCTAAAGTGTGAATATCTAACTTGCCACATGTATAATAACTTCCTCAAGCACACGGGGAAGTGAGGTTAATGAATCTAATTACCCACCCACTCATGGCAGACTTCACCAGGAAATGCTAGGACCTTATACGCTTCCTTCCCAATGCCTCTCTACAAAATATGTAGTATCATGTGACAAATGGAATGTTCGCCCACTAAACATACACAACAGAATAAAGTGTCACCTACTCATTTCAATAGTACCAGCTCAGAATCCACTATTCACAAATATAGACTATTGTAAGCCTATTTATTCCACGCTAGATATCTCCACAATGATATTTTTAGGTCCCATGACCCGTGGATATCCCATGGTGTTATCTCATGGCTGTATTGCGCAAGGCATTAGCAAGCTCATTAGCAACGGCCTGGTTACAAGTTTTCTGGGTTTTTACAGCTACCTTTACTCTAGTGGAGCCTACCCAGCCAGAAATGGAATGTTCGCCCTGAACATGGACAACACAATAAAGTGTCACCTACTCATTTCAATAGTACCAGCTCAGAATTAGGAGTAATCCACTATTCACAAATATAGACTGTTATAAGTTTATTTATTCCACGCTAGATGTGACCGTGGATATCCCATGATGTTATCTCATGGCTTGGCATTAGCAAGCTCATTAGCAATGGCCTGGTTACACGTTTTCTGGGTTTTTACAGCTACCTTTACTCTTAGTGGAGCCTACCCAGCCAGTAACTTTACACCACAAGTTACCACAAAAAAAACAAAAAACAAAAAACAAACAAAAACTACTTCAGTGAAGATATCTAGTGTGGAATAAACCACTTATCACTTATTACACTCGGTCAGAGTGATATGGCTAGATATTTCACTGTATCACACTCTGACTCATGTAATAAGTACTTATTATATATTTCATTAGACTTAATAGCCTCTCATAATAGCTGGCAGAAACAGGAACTCTAGATTAGACTACACAGCCACCACAACCATCACTCCAAGATCAACCCACAACAACTGGGTGGACCCCACAGTAACTGCACCTAATAAGCTTCAAATGCTTGGATTGCAAGAGAGTTGGCTAGCTGCTAGTTTATAAGAACTACATCAAATTGAAAGTTAATTTTACCTTGAGCACCAGCAATTTTTAGCTAATAACCTCTCATAATAGCTGACAGAAACAGGAACTCTAGAGCACAGCCTCCACAACCATCACTCCAGGATCAACCCACAACAACTAAACCCACCCAGGCAAGCACACCTAAGGGTGGACCCTACAGTAACTGCACCTAATACGCTTCAAATGCTTGGATTACAAGAGAGTTAGCTAGCTGGCATTCAATAATTACCAATAATAAAAAATCATAGATCCACAGCACTTATGATGACATGCACAAGCATAATGACCAGGTCATATGACCTGCCACTCCCCCATCACACTAACTGGCACTTACCAATAGTAACAGCTGCATAGGTGGCTTCAATGAAGAACATCAAAACAAAACAACTCAAGGCACCGAAGAAAGCTGTGGATAAAGCAATAGCATAAAGAATGTTATATGGTAATACTAAACAACATAATAAATTACTTCAACTGCACAAGTTTTATAAGAGGTGGTAACATATGTGACCGGTTTTGTGAAAATCGGCCTAAACGCGGCATCTAAAGTTTTCTAATTTATTCTACCAGTAGGCTGCGCGGGGCCTTGGGATGCCGTCTTCCTAATGTGGAAGCTGTAGCACAAGCCGTTTTCGCCCTACGCACTACAACACTTCAGTATTTTTGCTAAACTTATTATTGCTGATTTCGAAAAAACGCCGGGTAAAGGCGTTGCTAAGGTCAGGGGGCGTGCCTTGTGTCCGTATACTATTACTGCGTGTCTCCGGGACACTATGGAATAAACCGGTTACAGGCGGATTGAAAGAAGTCTAAAAGGCTTAATGCAGGGATCCTTAAGAAACTATGATGGCGAGAATTGCGTGAGTACGTGAATTATGTAGAATAGTAAGTGAATTAGTTAGCTACAGTTTTTTCCCCGCTGTTAGTGAAAAGCCCGCCAATAATTTCTTAGCAACTCTCCGTACACGAGTCCAACCGGCTAGTGTTTCTAGCCTCCTAGTGTGAGTTCTAGAGCACGCCAGAGCTTACAACTGCGTCATAAGCTAGAGCTAACTGGTGTCTATCCATTTCTGCCATAAAAAAATTTTCGAAAAAAATCGACCCATAAGGCTTTACCCCGGGATACTGAAAAAAATTGTTTGCCGCGTTTAGGCCGATTTTCCCAAAACCGGTCACATATGTGTGAATCACTTAAAAACAAACACATGGTGTGTGCACGTGTTGGTGTAGTGTACTAGTGTGCATGTGTTGGTGTAGTGTACCAGCGTGCACGTGTTGGTGTAGTGTACTAGTGTGCACGTGTTGGTGTAGTGTACCAGCGTGCACGTGTTGGTGTAGTGTACCAGCGTGCACGTGTTGGTGTAGTGTACCAGCGTGCACGTGTTGGTGTAGTGTACCAGCGTGCACGTGTTGGTGTAGTGTACCAGCGTGCACGTGTTGGTGTAGTGTACCAGCGTGCACGTGTTGGTGTAGTGTACTAGTGTGCACGTGTGTGTGTGTGTACAGAGTTCGTACAAGGAGCAACTTACACGTGTATCTCGCCTGGACTTGGAATGTCGGCCTAAATAGTTATCAAATAAATATCAAATAAACTAATCTGATTTTACAATGGGACATAAACTCCATCATTAGTAGAAATGTCATGTCAATTCCCAACCTATCACTCTTAGTAACAATACACAGCACAAGTATACTGTATTAGTATTGCTATTCCTTTCCTGTATTGTATCGTCCATATGTACAATATTGGCTTACCTGAAGTTAGGGGCAGATGCTACCTTGAGAGCAAACGCTGCCAGATTGACAACTCCATAGGAGACCAGGAAGAACATGGTGACCACTGGTGCTATGGCATTCAGCTTGCCCAGAAATAAAGTAATCTACACACACACACACACACACACACACACACACACACACACACACACACACACACACACAGTGTTCATCTAAAATATGTTTTAAAGATTAATTGTCAGGACTCTTCATTTCACCCCAGGGCAGCTGGTTCTACCAGTAAATAGGCACTAGAATCATTGTTTTAAAATTTACATTTTGTATGTAGGTAGTCATGTTCACCTGACACAGTCTAGGATGACAGTAAGTGTCACAATGGGATAGAACAAGGAATTGAATCTAGATATCCAATTCTACCATACCTGAACCAGGAACCAGGATAGGAACACTGCTGGAATGGGGTTCTCATTTTTACCCACAGACCAAGTGAATGGGTGCAGCAGTCCACCTAATATACAACACACACACATACATACACATACACATACACACATACTACAATATAGTACTACTAGTGGTGCGCTCGAATAGCGCAAAATAGCGAAGCGAGCGATGCATGTTCCTTGTAATTGCAGCTATAGATACAGTTATGTTGTTGTTAATGTTATGTCTGTCTGTTGTTTCATATAGATTCATTGGTGCTTCTATTCTATACCACTGTATGATGAAGGTTATAAAATTTAGGCTATGTATAATAAAGTTTAAATGTTATACTTTTTGTGGTAAAACAAGAGTAATGAATTATTTTATTATTTATTTTATTAATGTAATTCGTAATCAGCTACATAGTATTGCTTTATATAATTAAGTTTAAATGTTATATTATTTGTGATAACATAAGAATACAATGAATTATTTTACCAGCAAAGTTATTGACTGGTGTTTTAGACAGAATATACAGCTATTTAATTAAAAATGTCATACATCATTACAGTTACAGCTGATGTAAACTTTGTGGTTTAATAAAATAAAAAAATAAAAGAGTTTGTTTGGGTACTATAACATATTCAGTGGGAGAGCAGAGTATGTTAAATGGATGTAGATATTAGACTACATAGTTTGATAATAGAGTTAGGTTAATTTTTACAGTTTTACATTAAATATAACCTGCAATTGTGAAGGAATGTTTCCAGGATGCATGTTATTTTGAGCTGAATAGAGCTTAGGGATATGTTTATCCCGGCTACATCGACAACATTCCAATGACTTAAATTTCATTTTGGTGCCTGGAAACTTCTCCATACATGTTATGCAGACTGGGATAGTAATCGATGAGATTTTAGCATGAAAATTACGCATTGCTGTGTGAACTTGAGGATCATCAAATGCTGGAATAATATGGTGCAATGGAACCTGGGGATGTTGTCTTGACCTGTTCCCCCTAACTTGAGCCAATCTAGTCTCCCGTTGAAGTGGTGTTTCATCAGCTAATTTCTGCTGTTGGTTAGTTGACAACTGCTCTAATCTAGAGGAATTTTGTAATGAAGATTCATTTGCTGTTCTCAACAGTTGGTTAGTGAACAAACAGTGGAGCCTGTGATCTCTTTCACTATCACTTTCAAACAAATGTGTGACTTACTGTTTTTGTGACATTAGTTGTAGACGTTGCTCTCTGCATAATGGTTTCCTAAATTTGTAATGAAGATTCATTTGCTGTTCTCAACAGTTGGTTAGTGAACAAACAGTGGAGCCTGTGATCTCTTTCACTATCACTTTCAAACAAATGTGTGACTTGCTGTTTTTGTGACATTAGTTGTAGACGTTGCTCTCTGCATAATGGTTTCCTAAACGAAAATATGTCTCGTATTAACTTATTGAAGTATATATTTTATTTTATATTTACCTCTTGCATTCGTTGCTGATAAGCTGAAAGGCTTTGCGGTATCGAAATTGTTTGAGTTATATTTTCTGCAACTTTTTTTGCTGCTTTGGGTGTATATGAGAATGGATGTCCTCTGATAGATGTCTTTTCCTTCCTCTTACAGTACAAAAAGTAGTGGGGATATTAGCTTCTTGTTCAGATGGTGTGGCTGCATTTTCAGTGTCTTCAAGAGTAGTTGAGTCTACAGCTGTATAAAGTTGATTGGTACAGTAATCCTCAGGAATAGTCTAATAAATAAATTAGGAACATTTAATGGCTTTTCAAAAAGGAAGATTCTTTACTTTGCTACCTGTTTCTGTTTAGCTCTCCTCCTCCTTGCCCTGTCCTTTTCATTTCTTATCTCTCTCCTTATTATTTTTTCTTCTGGAGTTCCTAACGCCCTCAAAGCTCTTGACCGAGTGTTTCTAACGTTTTGTCTACTGGGCATCACTACTTCGTACGGCGGGTAAACAAAACAAAATGTTGCTAAGAAGGTTACCCGGCCCGCGCAAGCGCGTAGGATAAAGGGAACGTTATGTCTACTGGGCATCGCTACTTCGTACAGCGGGTAAACAAAACAAAATGTCGCTAAGAAGGTTACCCGGCCCGCGCAAGCGCGTAGGAGAAAGGGTACACACGTACGCCCACTCAAGAACAAAAACAATTTCTAGACCTAAATATATATATATATCGCGAACTCATTAGAGAGTCAGCTCCGCTCGCTTCGCTCGCTTCGCTGAATTATAAGCACAGATGAGTGAGTGAGCTCTATCTAGCCTTATACTTCTGTCGCTGTGTGCTGATTTTACCAAATATAATAAAGAGCTTAACAGAAATTACATGTGAAAAAAAGCTTAGCTTGTTTTTGCAAATTATAAGCAAGGCAAGCTGAACAACATTATATGTAGCTACGGTATGTATAAAGATACAGGCCAGAGCCAGCAAGTAACGAGTGATATGACCTCAGCAAATAGTAGTAGTAATAATAGTAATAATAACAATGATTAATTGGCTGTAAGAACCGAGTAAAATTGCTAATATTATAATTCAGCCGAAAATGATTGATCATTGAATGGTTGAGTGAATTTGTTACAAAGCATCGCTGTAACTAAGTGTGTGAAATAAGTACAGCTATTAATTTGATAAGGCAAGCTGACACTTACATAAATTACTTCAATTTGCAAGAGACAGCATGCCCTTTAATGAGTACCCAATGCAACTATTCCAAACACCGCCACAGAGACACACTGCTCTACAAACTCACTGAATAGTCTATCTTTGGCCAGGGCATGGAGAACACGAGAGGCTCCAATGAGGTTGGACAAGCCGGCAGAGAGAGTCGCTGCAAACACTCCCAATGTGATGAGAGGGGCATACACATCTATGTACTGACATGCAGGGAATAGGAGGAACAACAGAGAACAAATAGTCAGTATACATAGTAGCACATAGTTTATACTAGAATAGCAGATAACAAGTACATTACAAAAAAAAATTTCAATGACACTCAGCACATAGTTATATTTGAATAAGAGTTGTTGCTTTAATTGTTGAAACAAAAACACTTTTGTAGCAACTGATCCCAGGAAAATAGCATTCACAGCCAAAGAATATGTTGCAGGTGTGATGTCAGATATGGTGATTCATCAATGTTAAGAAATGGTGCCACTGCTTGCTCATTACCCGCCAGCTTCACTCTGTGGTGGTGTGTGTGTGAGTAGTGCAGAGATGAGAGTGCTAGCTCAAGTCAATTCTTGTACTAGTTATGAGATTTTAAAACTCTGTAATTTATCTGGGCCAGAAATTTCGCTGTTTTAAAAAACTGGAAATATTTGTACAGTATTATATTTCTCTTGTCCTTTGACACTATGCCACAATATAGCATTTAGCCTGTGCTCTCTCTAGGAGTTTCAACGCAAGTGGTGCAATAAAAAAAAATTAAATAAAAAAAAAATATATATATATATATACAAGTATCCAAGTGGTGCATCATGCTAACCAAGTGGTGTGGCACCACTCAAAAAAACCCTAGAGAAACGCTGGAGACAACACAATATCTCACCATCCCTGACAGCTAAATTTTAAGCTGATAGGTAAGCTTGTGTGTGTGTGTGTATGTGTGTGAGTGAGTGAGTGTGTGTGTGTGTGTGAGTGGGTCTAGGAAAAGGGACCTTATGGCGCAAATCAAAAAAATTGAGTTTCTTATGCTAACAAAAAGCTATAATTTATCTCAACTTATTGCTAAAATACTGGAGGGTAAAACCTTCGACGCGCAGAGAAACTGGCAATTGAATTGGGCTGTATTCAGCAAAGCAATTGAACTAGAAATCGAGAAAACATAAATTGAATTTCCACTACCGGTATAATTAACGTTTCCGTATACTTAATGGCGTACTCCACATACGCAATTAAATTGTGCAGCCGCTTTTTAACGGCGACTAACAAAGTTTGCGTAGAGTTCTTTTTAACTTTCAGAGCGTCTCACAGCCTGTCTTGTCGGAATCCTTGGCTACTCTACTCGATGCAGTGGTAAACCTTCAGCCAGAGGTAAGCTGTAGAGTGCGTGCAATAGTCTCAAAGCTATGCCGTTTTTTTGTTTTTTTTAGCTGCTTGTTTGAAACTCCGCCCATTCCCCGTTTATTGTACTTCGAGAACGAGAGAGAATAAAAAGTAGCTAGTCTTTCCACGGCACGCTTGGGGTCTTTTAAGTTGTTTTTACATTTGAAATTTGGCATAGATGTAGAGTAAGGGTCACTAAGACTAATTCTGCAAAAATAAAAATAAAAAATAGGAGAAAGAAAGAATTTTCCGATTTGCTTCTGGAGCCTATATCTCAATTTCAATTTTTGCGCACCTTAAAATCACACACACACACACGCACATATATTATTTCTTACTTAATGTTAATTCTTGTGGCTGTAAATTATAACTAACAACAACCAGTGGGAAAATCCACTTTGTTCTTAACGATGAAAGACATATGGGAGAAATTATATTTCCTATACATACAGGTAGTCAACTTTAAGCTAAATGGCCACATTACATTACCAGTGGCCAAGTTAATAGCAAATTACTCACTTGCAAGTAGTTGTAGTTGTGAAGGAGCAGTTCTCTAGTGCAAGTGAAGGCTGAAAAAGTAACTGCAAGAAAACAAGTAAGTCTACATGACTTCAGCAAGGATGTGCTTGTAACACACATGCCCACAGTATAAGTCACATGACTTCAGCAGGACGTGCTGTAACACACATGCCCACAGTATAAACATGCACACCCTACCCCCTTCACCTATTTACCTACGTGTATTTCCATGTGTACTTTTATGTCATTAGCTAACCCATCCAATCAGCTATTTCTGATAGCTGGCAAATTCCACTACAATTATGCCCGCCAGAAGGGTTGTTGTTTGGTGACCGAGTGGTTTGGTGAACCAACCCTGGGTACAACCATCCATGTGTGGGTTTGCCCAACCGAAACCACCTATAGAGGGATTGGCAAACCACACATGGATGGAATGCCCTGCACAATGACAACTGTACTCTCAACATGCTCATTTCAATAGATCAATTACATGGTTTCTTTCCACTGCACAGGATATGAAGAAACTGCCAGTAACCGACAGTGGCAGACTGGTGTGATACCATATGCCAGTCAGTCATGCTTATAGGGATAGGCCCAGGGAATACCCACTGGCGGCATGGCATTACTTAGTCATGTGGGAGGAAGTTGAAGTTGCTGTGGTTACACAGGATATAACATTGTGCCATGGCAACAGATGGCCAGAGGGAGGAGCTGTGTGTATGGACAGTCCAGGCACTTACAGAGGATGATGTAAATGATGAAGGTGATGCCACAGGCCAGAAGTGTGCCCTGGGGGATGGCCACACTGGGGTTCTTCAGGTCTCCAGAGATATTAGCACCAGCTGCATGACACAGACAATAATTCACAAGTACTACTAGTACTCAAGCCCAAGTATGTTCAATTGACTTCCACTCAATAAAAAAGTTAAGCCTGAACTGTAAGAGGCTATGGGAGTTTTACTAAGTGTTGCATACATATTTCAAACAACACGGGGAACACCCACACGTTGCAAAACACCGACAGAATTACATCATGTGCATGCTAAAAGTAAACCAAATGAACACATACACGAATGTACTTTGCTTATTTGTTATTGTTGATGTGAGTGCTTAATTCCCTAGCAACCAACTCCATCCCAACTCACCCATGATGCCAGTGCAGCCATTGAACATGATGGCAAAGACACTCTGGAACTTCATAAAGGTGCCTGGCTGAGTGTAGTCTTCGGTGTAGTTAGTCTGCACACGCACACACACACATACACACACACACACACACACACACACACACATAGACACACAACACAAGACAAAGCAATTTAGCTACAGTTTCATTCAGCTCTGGTATTTTGCAAAAATGTGTTTGTTCCTTACTCCGAGATTACTCTTGAATGTGTTCCAACTCCAACTGGTATAGTTTAACACGTTCCGAGACTCATTGGACATGAGCTGGAGACACAAACACACATATATACACATAAGATATACAATACACACACAAATGCACATGCCAATCTCTCCAAATGTCTCCTCCAACAACCAGATTAGATTGTTACATGCAATTAAATTAAGTCATTTAGCTTACATGTGATGATCAAACAAGGATAATTAACCAATGTTGCAAACGCAAGCAACTTTTCATTAATCCAGCTCTACGGGGAATGATGGTCAGGTTCCTCCCAGGAAACCACTCTTCTACACTCTCAGCCAAGCCACATCAAACTGCTAACTATGCACACTCTCCAAACAAAACATAATGGTGGTAGGTTGATTCCAGGCACTGGTCCTCTGTATGTGCTAGGGCAGGGAATAACCCCCATAATGAGGACAGCCAACCCTACGGTCCAGTATGTGCTAACTGACGGGAAGGGAATAACCCCCATAATGAGGACAGCCAACCCTACGGTCCAGTTTGACGGGCAGGGAATAACCCACATAATGAGGACAGCCAACCCTACGGTCCAGTATGTGCTAACTGACGGGAAGGGAATAACCCCCATAATGAGGACAGCCAACCCTACGGTCCAGTTTGACGGGCAGGGAATAACCCACATAATGAGGACAGCCAACTCATTCAGATTAGCCATTAAATATAACATCTCTGCTACAGCTACCCTCCTTACCTCAAACACATGGTTTTCCTTAGGCAGGGGAATACCAGTCTTCTCTCCAACATAACTGAAACTAAACTGTAATAAACAACACACAAATTATAATCACGTTAGAAGACGAGCTTCGGGTATTTCATAGAATAGAACTTCACTTTTAATACAGTGGCTACGGCTCAAATAAACATTTATTAATCTCGCATAAGGCAATTGAAACACTTCAGTTAGACTTCACAACTGCTCTAATTGAACCCGGCATAGCCAGGGTTTCAGAATTCACGAAATAAATTAATAATTATCAAGTTCTGACCCTTCATAAAAACTAGATCTTACCTAAAGGGGTCTGAAGGAATTGAAAAAATCTTAGTTGTCGGCAAGGATTTGAACCTGGATTCAAAATCCCCGGCGACAACTAAGATTTTTTCACATTTTTCCTTTGCTTTCCTTCAGACCCCTTTAAGTGAGAAAGTTTCAATATAATAAATTAATAAGATTTACTACTTCAATGGTATTTTGTAGTTATGATTTATAATGGTGTTCTGTGGTTATGATTTGTAATGGTGTTCTGTGGTTATGATTTGTAATGGTGTTCTGTGGTTATGATTTATAATGGTGTTCTGTGATTTTGTTGTTGGTACATATATCTAATATTTGGTGAAAGTTCACTTCAGTTAATTGAGGTCCTTCAATTGCAATACGCATAAGTCTTCCAAGATTGATGTCACTAATTCTAGACCTGAGACAATTTTTAATCAAGTGGGTGTGGTTTCAGACAAAGTGGGTGTGGTCAAAATATTTGGCTACATGTGCCCCCCTCCCCCCCTCCAGAAAAAAAAATCCTGTATGAAACCCTGATAGCTGGTCGTGTCTTATATTAAGATTCATGATGTAACAAGCATCCAGGCGTGGATGGCCTTGCCCTCGGGGCAATATGGGCACAGTCAGTCACCATCTTGCCAGGCATTACAAGCCATATCCCACCACAGCCTTCCCTCCACTCACCATGACTGCACACAGGGAGATGACAACACAGCAGAAGATGATGAAGGTAGCCTTGGCAAACATACCTACGTAAGAATGATATATATAGTAAGGTACTCCATGCGTGATGTGATGTCGTGACTGTAAAGAATACTCTGTGTGTGATTTAATTCTACTTTAGTGAGTAAGTGAAGAGAATGAAAATCTCTCAGGTCTAATGTTGGTTTATATATATATATATATATACACACATACATATGTGACCGGTTTTGGGAAAATCGGCCTAACGCGGCATCTAATTTATTCTACCAATAGGTTGCACGGGGCCTTGGGATGCTGTCCTCCTAATTTGGAAGCTGTAGCACAAGCAGCCTTCGCCCTAAGCACTACAACACTTCAGTATTTAAAAAAAAACAACTTATTATTGCTGATTTCGAGGAGAAAAAAAACGCTGCGTAAAGGCGTTGCTAAGGTCAGGGGGCGTGCCTTGTGTCCGTATACTATTACAGCATGTCTCCGGGACACTATGGAATAAACCAGTTACAGGCGGATTGAAAGAAGTCTAAAAGGCTTAATGCCTTAATGCAGGGCTCCTTGAGAAACTATGATGGCGAGAATTGCGTGAGTATGTAGAATAGTAAGTGAATTAGTTAGCTACAGTTTTATTCCCCGCTGTTAGTAAAAAGCCCGCCAACGCTCGAGTCCAACCGGCTTAAAACTGCATCATAAGCTAGAGCTAACTGGTGTCTATCCATTTCCGCCATAAAATTTTTTTCGAAAAATATCAACCCATGAGGCTTTACCTGGGGATACTGAAAAAAAATTGTTTGCCGCGTTTAGGCCGATTTTCCCAAAACTGGTCACATATATATGTAATATACAGGGAATGTGTTCATTATGTTCACATGACTATAGTCTGTCCAAGTTGAGTTGACCGCACAAAAAACATGAATAACTTTTGAATGGAAGCAGCTATGCATCCAGGGGTTTGCACCATTGGAAGCAGCTATGCATCCAGGGGTTTGCACCATTGGAAGCAGCTATGCATCCAGGGGTTTGCACCATTGAAAGCAGCTATGCATCCAGGGGTTTGCACCATTGAAAGCAGCTATGCATCCAGGGGTTTGCACCAATGCATCCAGGGGTTTGCACCATTGGAAAACTCATGCTGAAGCAGTAAAAGTGTTCCCTTAGTATATGTACTTCAAACAGAAGGAAAAGTGCTATTTTACAACACAATACAAAAGTCTATGAGATGGGGGAAAACCCCCCACAGCTTTCCTGCTATACACCGCCCTAATTTAGTCACACACTTGGTTCAGCAATCACATATAAAGTGTGCAATGAGCTCGTAAACAAAGTACTTGTTCCTTCTCTGGTCTAGCCTTGCATTCCTTACTAGTGTAAACTGTGAGCATGAAAATGTTTTCTGATGTTGCAGCAAGGATAGAGGTAAGTCTGATAATGCAGGTGGGTTTATTTATTTAATCCGTTTAACAAGAAAAGCTGAGCAGTAAATAGAAATAAAGCCACCATTACAAGGCTTCATACAGACTATGTCATAGGACAATCTGACACTCTGTTTCACACTCATAGTTGCGACTAGATCATACTTGTATGTAGACAAACTGGGTTTGTTTGTTTTTGTGATTCTACAAAATCCCCCCACCCCCTCCTGAGAAAAATCCTGTATGAGTCCCTGATTCTGCTAGCAGATTATAGAGCTGTGTCAACAGGCTAAGATTTTTGCAAACTCAAGCATATTCAACTTGTGTGATTGTCAGAGCTGTTATTAATTCCTTACCCTTCCACTTATTTTTAGATTTATTGTGGCAACCCTTAGTGATTGTATCTGTCCTTGTCTTCATGGATTAGCTAGCTACTATAACAGTTGTTTGTTGTTGTTTATTAGTTCATCCTTTTTTATCAATCTTATTCCTGTACTACAGTTCTGTTAATATTAATGGCAATTGTAATATTGACATCACATTACTTTTCAGTGAATATACTAAAATAGACTAAATAATTGACTATAAAAATGTATTCAATAAGTTTGCACAAGTGTATAAATTTCAACTACTGGACAACAGTGTTATTCTTCGTTATTGTGAACTTCAAAAGCATTCTCACAGCCACAGGTAGACACAGTTGATGTTTCAATATTCTCAAACAAGCTTACAAGAGTATACGTATATTGGGTCGTCTGTAAAGTCTCTTGTGGCAGGTAATTTCACTCCTTCCAGTCCTCCATATTTTCTAGGCGCGGACTACCAAGACGCGCGGACTACACTTGATGATATGAACTGAGTAGCACCAGAAATAACTATAACTACTGTATTCAAAACTGCAAGACAGACTTAGCTCCACTCTAGCAATAGTTCCTGCACCAATGCACACTTGAGTAACCCCCCACCCTTTCACGTGAACTTTGATTAATTGTGAGTCATTGCCATTACATTCACATGACAAAATTGCTTCCAGTATTTAGAAGTGCATTCCTCATTCACTGTGCCTGCGGTCGTACCAACTCAACTGGACATCTTAAACTAAATTTAAACTTATACACTTTACATCTCTGACATTGTTTACTTAATCATGCAAATGTTTTTAAACCTAGTTAATGAATGCACTACCAGTTATGTGCATGTTATGGACCATAATGGTGTACCTATACATGCATGTGTACATGTGTGTATACGTGTGTGTGTACATGTGTGTGTACATGTGTGCGTACCTGCTCCAATGAGACAGACCACCAAACAAAACAGCAGCACCGCAGTACCGTACAAGAAGTTGTAGAAATAGCCGGAAGGCAAGCCACATCCACCTGGACATGGACATTTGTCAGATAAAATAAATACATGGACCGCTGGTCCATTGCAGAGAAGAGCTACGTTGTCTTACCACAATATGGCTCCAGCAGACTGCCTCCCTGTCCTAGGTTACTGGTAAGTGCCTCCACAAAACCTGCAGTAGTATACTGGATATGTACAGAGTATACTGGATATGTACTGAGTCACCATAGTACAATTATTGTTCGGGCCAGCCCTCACTAAAGTGGTTGCCAAGGCAACTCCTCAAGAATTTGAATATGAACTAGAGCTGGACACATTATTGTATGTATGTGTGTGACTCCTAATGTTTTTGTTTGACCCTCTTTTACACTCTATACACCGCACTGTTTGTGTCTCACACTATATTGATTCAGTCACACCTCCCATTCAACTAATCATCACCTCTTATTCAGCTTCCCTCGTTAGTATCATTTTCCCCCTTATATATATCTCTCTTTACCTTTGTTTTGGCAGTCTTGCAAGAAGTTTGAAAAACTAAGTGTTCAGTCTCTTTAGACTTCTAAATCTAATTCTAGCTACTCCTTTTGTAGTGGGATCAAGCGTGAGGGCCTTACAACCCCTCTCCAACGTTTGCCGCCCCAGTTATTCCATTTAAGTAGCGTACATAGACCACACCCATTCACACATTCATCTCGAGTGACTTCAAAGACATGGCTGGTTGGACATAACAGTTTATTAAGCCAGCAAACTAGCTATATTTCTTGGAATTGTTAACAAGTTTAAGTTAAAAAAGGGAACTACCACATTCCAAGAAAAATATTGCAAGATATACCATGTGACCAACCAATTCTAATATCCATAAGAAAATATGGCCTCTTTCACCCCTAGATGATGGCTATTGGTTCATGGACTTAGAATGAGCTTATCTGGTAATACAGCACACATAATCACTCTCCTTCCCCACAAATATCCCTTGTGGGCTTGCTCAGGAGAGTTGTCACTCAGCTTGGCTTGCTCGCACCTGTTGACAGCAAAATAGTTGCTGCCACCAGAATCAAGGTCCTCTCTAGCTATACCTACCCCCCTCCCCCCCCCGCCCCCACCGGCGAACCAGGACCAATCCTCAGGCTACAGATTAAATTACTTTAATTAGAGAAAAATGTACACACAACGAAGACTGGTATGACAAGTGGAGCCAAGGTTTTTAATAGAACTCCAAACTCCACCCAATACTTGCACGAAAAGATGCAAAGTTCCTGTTCAGGCTTCTAGACAGCCTTCACAGGAATCTAATTAACACTCGTGGTCATACCTATAGTAACATCACTTATCACTTCTCTCCCTTGCCCTCTTGTTTGTCTGTTTTGCATCAATTGAGACCTATTTATCACCTCTCTTCCTCCTTTCATTGACCGTTGTTGTGATTTACTCCCCTATGCTGTGTTTTCTCTCTATATAATCTCACACTCCTAAGTTTTGGCTCAGTTTTTCATTTTCTGATAAAAGAGAAAGTGTCAAAGTTTTAGTTGTTGGCTATCTAGCTACTCTCATTACATTTACCAAGCCCCGGGTTCGATCGCAAGACCTACAACCTAGCTACTCTGATCTCTCGGGCAAGTACAGTTCCTGCTCTGCTACAGACATGCACACATGCATACAACATTCCCACAGTTTTAGCATAACTGACACAAACAAATCATGACCACATAAGACTACACAATCAACTGCTGTTCCCATGCTACAGCATCACTGTCCATCACTGCGACATCTGTGGACTGCTAATCCTCCACGACTGCCAAACCATCTGTTGCAGGAGATGCACTTCACCGCACCTTTCTGCTTTCTTCCTCTCGCCTGCACACTTGTGCCTCTTCTTATCTGCCTCTCTCCTGAACCTCCTGTTGCACAGACCACACCACACCTCTCTACCAACACTAGACCTGGACCTTGCTGCTGCTGCTGCTGTCCTACTCTCTAATTGTCTTCACACACACACACACATACACACACACACACACACACACACGTTCCTTTTTCTTCCTTCTTCATGTGGGTGTGCCCACATCCCTCCTGGCTCACAAATATCCCTTCTGGCTCACAAATATCCCTCCTGGCTCACAAATATCCCTCCTGGCTCACAAATATCCCTCCTGCCTCACAAATATCCCTCCTGGCTCACAAATATCCCTCCTGGCTCACAAATATCCCTCCTGCCTCACAAATATCCCTCCTGGCTCACAAATATACCTCCTGCCTCACAAATATCCCTCCTGGCTCACAAATATCCCTCCTGGCTCACAAATATCCCTCCTGGCTCACAAATATCCCTCCTGGCTCACAAATATCCCTCCTGGCTCACAAATATCCCTCCTGCCTCACAAATATCCCTCCTGGCTCACAAATATACCTCCTGCCTCACAAATATCCCTCCTGGCTCACAAATATCCCACCTGGCTCACAAATATCCCTCCTGGCTCACAAATATCCCTCCTGGCTCACAAATATCCCACCTGGCTCACAAATATCCCTCCTGGCTCACAAATATCCCTCCTGGCCCACAAATATCCATTCTGGCCCACAAATATCCCTCCTGCCTCACAAATGTTTCTCCTCTTACCTATAATAAAGGAAGCTGATGCAAAGACATTAGCCAAGAAAAACACAATGCCAATGGAGCCTCCAAACTCTGGACCTAGAGCTCTGCTGATCATGACTGTATAGTACATGTACAGTCAAGGAAATATAGCCAACACAAAACTAATGCATTTACTAGACAGACATGAAAGTTTGAAAACAAACAAACTCAATGCAAATAAGGATAAAGACAACTTGACAAATCAAAACATGAAAGTCAAAATAAGCAGGTGCCTGAGAATTCAGACTTACAAGCAAGATCTGGTGGCATGTGCAGCTCAAGCAATCTATTTCTCACACTTCACATGAGCTGGACCCATATATTCTATTGTATTATTGGATTAAATTACTATGCACTCTTGTTAAGAGAAAGGTAGGTCAAGTTTTAACTCCCCCATTCTTTCAAATTCAGAGTCAAGCATATTACACTGTCAAAGAAAGGCAGGGTTGATGTCGACATGTTGATTTATAAGCTTTATAAGAGTACCACAAAAAAATACTGAAAAAAATCTAAAGACACTTGATTTATTTTGATTCAAATAATAAGCTTCTCACTAGAAATGATAACTCTTTTTCTTCTACAAGTACAGGAAGCCGTACCAAAGTGTGCCGTTGTTCCATTTTAGTACATAAAACAAACAAACAAACAAACAAACAAAAAACACGATTGCATTGAACTCGTACCTGTTGCATTGAACTCGTACCTGTCGGAAGTTTATTCGCTGTTCAGTTAACTGGTAAATTCAGACGTCTAATGTTCAGATCTCTGAGGTTCTACTTCGGCCCGGGCCATGACGCTGGTTTAATTTCGGGCATAATAGGTGTGTGAAAGAATCGAGCATAATAGGTGGTTTATTTGAAGAATTTTATTTTTAATTTTGAAGTGCAAAGAACGCCATTCACATTCTGAAAACACATGGTACATTTAGACTCTGTGGTAGGTAGTGCCAGTACAGGGTATGTGTAGGACTAAGAAATGGCCGAGTCTGTGAGTCAACAAAGCTCAAAATTTATGTAAACATCCATTATGCTTCAGAGAGTAGAGTACACTACTTGAAGCCAGTAGTCACAGTGCTGTAGTCTGGGAGAGGCTGGCTGTATATGTCAATATGTAGACTTGTCACACTGCTGTAGTCTGGGAGAGGCTGGCTGTATATGTCAATATGTAGACTTGTCACACTGCTGTAGTCTGGGAGAGGCTGGCTGTATATGTCAAGGTTTGTTTAATCCACAACTTGTTCCTATATTTAATTATGGGTTCTCTGCCCACAGTCCTTGGAGTATTTGCAGTTCACACTCTTGGCAGTTGTTGTGGTGTGCTATCTTTGCTGTATTTGGCAGTGGCAGCATCTCCTAGCAATTATTCTCATTTTGTTGACATGACCACACAATGTGTGACTGAAAACTGTGGGACTATTGTAAGCTTGTTCTACTGTACATGATGTTTGAGTGTAGCTTGAATTAGAAGCAACACTTCATAAATAAATACCATTACGTAGGAAAAAAGACCACAAAAATAATTTTGAACATCCTATTAAAACCGGCCAACGCTTCTTAAACAAATACCATTTTGTAGGAAAAAAAAGAAAGAAAACTAAACCAACTTTGAACAACATCCTTTGAACAATATCCTATTAGAGTCAGCCAACACTTCTTAAACAAATACCATTTAATAGAGAGAAAAAAAGGACACAAAACCAACTTCCTATGACATATCCTGTCTAACAATATTAATAGCAACAGTTTTATGATGTCACAGAATGGCAGATGTAAGGAAGGGAATGCTTGCTTACAAACTGTCACTTGCACTATTAACTGTCTATCTGTTGTAGCCAAGTATCCCGAGTGTGAGAAATGGCCGAGTGTAATTAGCAGAGAATAAACAGAAATGGATGAAAACATCTGCATTGACAACACACTGGGTTCCACTGATGCCTTGCATACCAGTGCCAGCAAAGAAGGAAGAGATTAAATAATGTACGACATTAATCAGACCAAATAGTGGGTAGCTACTAATACCCGGGACGGGACGGGACGGGATGGGACTAGCTACTAAAACCCGGGACGGGACGGCGAAACACGCGCGTGGGAAGGGGGGAGGCACGTGGTTCCTACCAAAAAAAAGTGGTTAAATGGATGGTTACCGTTGCTGTATGTCTTCAGATTTCGACAGTGGTCGTGCTGGTGGCAGTAGTGAGGATTGTGCTGGTCCTGATGGCAGTAGCGAAGATTGTGCTGGTCCTGATGGCAGTAGCGAAGATTGTGCTGGTCACGCTGGTCGTGATGGCAGTAGTGGAGATTGTAAGGGCGTTTTGTTTGTAAAGCAGATGACCATTGCAGTTCAGGAAGCTATTGTAACTCTTTACAACCCACCAATGGAGAGGGCCATTTCTTCTCCACCAGTAAAACCGAAAGGAGGACAAGGTTTTTTTTATGTAGCAGAGAGCAGTGCAAATGAAGGTAGCTACTGAGTTAGTCATTATAGCTAGCAGGTTGTTAATTTTATATAATTTTTTCTCTTCAGATGATTGGAGATGTGACCAATATCGGTGGAGAAATCAAGGAGTCACCAAGCTGCCAAGAGGGGATCCTGTTATTCGGAAAATGTACTTTGTTGCAGATACAAACAATGGCATTAGCAAGGATTTTCAGAGGAATGCGTATCAGTTAATTGGTTAGTGAAAATAGTGTCTAGTTAAATTGCAGTGACCTTAATTCAATTATATATTGTGGTGTGGGCTTCCTCTTACTAAAGCTTGATATCGAAGGCACTGACTGGTTAGATGTAATGTAAGAGTGTGAAACGAAATTTGTCTCAGTTGCGGAAAAATAGCAGAACGAGGAGAGAAAAAAAGAGTGGTAGGAAAAGACCACGTCCAAATGATGTTACAGAGGTATTTTTACCACATGACTGTGTAATAGCTAGCTACCCATTGATTTCATGATATTTGTTTTTCCTCTATGAAGATGCTCAGGTGGGGTTTTATGAACAGAACAAACTATCTCATCAAGATGATGCCTATATATTATCTGCTGATGAGACTACTTCAAAGTCTGGCCTACCAAGTAAGGCTGTATGGGGAACAAGATATATAATTGACTGAGCAAATTAAAGTCCTAGATAATGTGTCCCACATGAGATTGGAATGCATGAGCTAAGGGGCAAAAAAAAAATCATAAAAGGCCAAAACAAGGATTTTGAATGACAATCAGATGCTTATCTGATACATGACTTGGTTTAAACATGTATAATTGGTTCTAGGGGATTATGATGTCGTGCCAGGACCTGACTCTATTTCTAATTCTCAAGTCACTGACATATCTCTGGTTAGAGCATGTAGTGTTATTGGTGTGCTTTACTAAAATGTGTTCGCTCATTATCTTCAGACAATGTTTGTGCACATAATACCAATCTATTACATAGCACTATAAGTTCATATGAATTTACATCTTATTGTATTTTGTCTAAATATTCCATGTCATAGATTGCAGAAGCAGTGCAGGCTAATGTTCAAGACAACTCTTCCCAGAAACATAGTGTCTTTGCAGGAAGTAATTATATTAGGTAGCTGTGTAGTATTATTTTTACAGATAACTCTTTTAATAACTTAGATAGACGAAGATGTGAGCAGTGCGAAGGATGTTTAAGTGATAATTGTGGAACGTGCATTTCTTGCAAGGACATGAAGAAATTTGGTGGCCCTGGAAAATTGAAAAAAAATGTATAAAAAGAAAGTATACGGGTGTCCCAGTAAAAGTAAGTGCTATGCTATAGTATACACGTGTCATTATAGTATACCTGCATTTATTATCGATTATCGGAAAGGAATGTTTGAATGCCACTACAATCAAGAGGCAGAACGTCCCTCCACTTACTTCCTCTACCAGTGCAGTTGTGGTATGTAATCAGAAGTAAAAGTATTAAATAAATAATCTTTTGTTTTTATCATTAGGAATCAATTCGAACCAGAGAGTCAGTACTTGATAATGGAATTGTTGGCATGTATGACTTTTTGCAGCAATATTCACGTCGCAGGCATTCAATCATTGGTGATGGAAACTGCCTTTTTCGTAGCTTCTCCTTTATTTTATTTGAAGTGGAGTCAAAACATTTTGACATTCGCAAACTGCTGGTGCAGTTCGTATCCCTGAACCCCAGCCACTTTCAGCCTTATTACTTTCCATCAACAGTTGAAGCTCACACTGACAAGATGAAAAACAATCATGTTTGGGGAACACACGTTGAAATTTTTGCACTATCCCTCTGTTTTGCTATACCAGTGTTTGTTGCAATTGATAAAGGCAATAATAATAGTATTATTGGGCTAAGTACTGCAAGTCTCCCACCCAACAAGCCAATCTGGTTTTTCCAGCGGACCCTCACTTCACATTGACAACTGACAAAAGCCACATTGAAATATGTCATATATATAACAATCACTATGATGCTGTACTAAACGAGGATGGGTCTATTCCAAAGACATTACCCTACAGTGGTACTACCTCATCATCTCTTGCTGTGGACTCTATTGTTATTACTTAAATTTCAATATCTGCACTGCTATCTTGTATTTTTGTATGATGTGATTGAAAGATGGTCACTATTTTTGGCATAGTCATTTAACCAGTGGGGGTGCTCTTCCAATGCTAATACTGTTTGATGGGGCGGAACTTAGGCATGATAGAGAGAGAGAGGGGGGGTTGTATGTATATAGTCTGGAAGTGTACGGCAATAGAATGGCATAGTCTAGTGTGGCGTAAATCCACTGATAAACTACACCCAATTGGGTTGATTAAAGCGTCCGAACTTTTTGAACATGTGGTAAGGGGCACCAATCAAAGGGGGAGGAGTTACAGATGCAAATAAACACTTTGTTGGGGTAGTTTGGGGCCAGAAAGATGAATTAGCAACGCTCCCACAGTAATGACACTGTACAATTAATAGTAGTAAAATAGTCTCGTTCGTCCCGTCCCGTCCCGGGTTTTAGTAGCTAGTCCCGTCCCGTCCCGTCCCGTCCCGGGTATTAGTAGCTACCAAATAGTGCACTCCTAACTGCAGGCCGTGAAGCTAGGAATTACCGTGCAGACTTCGAGGATGTGGCACACCCCATCAATAGTTCCTATGGAGACCCTGCAGGAGGTGTCAACACACCAGAACAGGAGACCCAGGAGGGAGGGAGGCCTTGTGTGCTGGTCATGGGCAACGAACTTTCTATTTCGCTCATACACAGGGGATAAGGTTCACTGCGTGAAGTACAGAAGAACACACGCCCCTACCTGTCCTCACTCTGCTCCTCCGGCAATTTGACGAGCATTTCAGAAACATTTGCACAACACACCTCCGTCTCTGCATTTAAATATTTCCGTAAATATGTTCTGTCTGTCGTGTATTTTGATGTTCCAATAGTCTCAGCTACTATTCCTTACTTTGTACCATTCCTACTTTCAACACCTTCACTTTGTTGACTGCACAGCACAACTATGACATCATGCTTGGCTTCTGCCTAACTTATTACAAAGGCAAGCTCAACACAGAGATGCTAATTTACAATTTACAACAAAAATCTGAAAATCTACACTAAACAGGTGGCACTAATATCTATAAATAGCTCTGCAGACCACAGTTTAGTGACCACATGAATTGACCGCCACCGCCAGGATAGACATTCCCCACTACTTGATGGGACAACTCCAAAATGAGTAGGAACACTAAAATGAGGGAACACTGACCACAAACTTCCTATAATGACTGGTATCCTGTCTAAACTTAGCATAAATGATGACATGTGATGGCTTAAAGTATGACTTCCTGTTTTGGTGGTAAGAGTATAAAAGAACCTCCCGTGGTCGCTCACTTCTGCCAGTGTACAACATTTGAACACTCTACTACTACTACTGAGAACTGAGACTTGAAGTCAGTGATTTGTAGTTTAATGAAAACACAATGGCCGAGTGCAGTCAGCAGAAAAATGATAAGGACAACTGTATTGGCAGTGCACTGGAGAATCCTCTTACATCAACTGATGCTGTGCATTCCAGCAGCAGCAAAGAAGGCAAAGATTGTACCACTAGCTACGACTCCTCCAACAAGACATCTTATACTTTAGCAGAACCTAAAAGAACTCGCCTAACTGCAGGCCGTGAAGCTCAGTGTTTCCGTGCAGACTTCGAGGATGTGGCATGCCCCATCAATGGTTCCTATGGAGACCCTGCAGGAGGTGTCAACACACCAGAACAGGAGACCCAGGAGGGAGGAGGGCCTTGTGTGCTGGTCATGGGAAACGAACTTTCTCTACTTCGCTCATACACAGGGGATAAGGTTCACTGCGTGAAGTACAGAAGAAAACTCAGAACACACTCCCCAGCCCGTCATCACTCTGCTCCTCCGGCAATTCACTGAGCGTTCCAGAAACTTTTGCATAACAAACTTTACAATATATATCTCCACATCTGCTTGTCAATATTATTTCTGTAATAGCCTGCCTGCTTATAGAATGTTGTTTGTTCCGAATTCTCATGTTCCAAAACTCAAAGCAACTATCACCACTTTCTATTCTTATTGCTTTCCCAACTCCATTATTTGAAAGAAAAAATTGTGTGATAATTATAAAAAAAAACTATTATTTTAATGAAGAAAAACAAAAGGTAGCAGATGAAGCTATTAGTAGCATACACAGCATGACATCATGCTTCTGCCTGACTTACTCCTGCAGGGAGAGACAGCTGGGAAGAGGGGAGTTTCATTTCTCAACTGAAAGCAGTATTACTTCATGACAACTTAACAGATAGCACACTTTGTTAATACAACAATGTGTTAACTAATTGCCGCTGGAGTAACATGGACTGCAGAGAAAATGAAGGTAGAAGATGACCCCCAACACGACAAACATTCCTAAGCTGACTATTCCATAATCAATCATGAACGATATCATAAATAAAACAATTTTAGGCAATTAATCCATGCTGCATCGATGTACCTGTAGGGATTTCCCCTTCATTGTCCAGAGGTATAAAAGCTACCAATGTCTAATTAAGACCAGTTTAACTTTCCAGAAGAAAGTAACCAACTCAATTCTAAAGAACAAGTAGTTCTTGCATTGTACTGTGATTGATAGAAGTAGCATCCACTCTTACCTGATACTTGCTATGCAGTCTCATACAGAACAATCGACTGAACTGGAGAGTAGTACAGATGATTCAAGATATCCTGCAAAGACCAGCACAGCAGAATTCGAGGAAAAACACAGTAGCAGCTACGCTCCCCTCAGCGACAAATCCAAGGTCGCGCACAAACTACTGGACCCGGCGAGACAACAGAAAATTGAAAGACAACATAGCAAAGCCGCAGGAAATAATCAACTACAGCTTGGAGTTGATGCCCAGCAAACGGGTTGGAGCTTGTCTCCTGCAAACATTACCACAGTGGTGGCACAGCAGGAAACTGTAGAGGGAGGCAGGCCTAGTCTCCTGGTAATAGGAACAGCCATGTTCAAACACGCATGCCTGACTAAGATGGGAGCCACATGTGTTTAGCTTCAACAAGTTGACTGAACTCAGACATTGGATTTGTTCCCCTCCATGCGATTGTCACCAGAACAGTTTCAAGCACTGTTCTTCTCTTGTTGGTAACACAATTGGTATGTACCACTCACTATTAACAATTGGTATGTACCACTCACTATTAACATTTTGACTCACCTGTAATAAGTATTCTCACAGCATTTCATCCATGAGCACATATGCAGAGAAGTCAATCATTATTTATCATTTGTTTTGTAGAAGGTGTCATCATCCTTCAAAAGCTCACGAGCTGCTCATGATACTTACACTCAGAGTAGGCACCGTCTGACAGTAGTGTTGAAATCCAACTGACGTTCTTATGTTTCCCCAATACAACCAGCTCTCTCTGGAGTTGAAATATATATCGCTCAAAACATTCAACTGTTCGAGCCATGGCCCTAAGACTAGCGATATCTTCCTGGTCCTTTAGTAAAATTCCAGTAAATTATGTTGTTGCCCTTCCAGAGCTCGTTTCTTCTCCGGACACCGCCGCAATACACACTGTCAAGCAAACGGAAACGAAACGTCGCCGTGCGCGTCGGTTTGACGACAATAAACTGTAAATTCGGTAGAGATCGCCAAACAAACCGTACGAGATACGCGCGTAAATTCAAACCTTTTTGTGCGATAAATGTTCACATTTAGCCTTCTACTACATGTGCAAGTTGAGTTAGGAGATTAGCTAGAACCCTCCATATACAAAAATGTGGGTATTCATGTCGTAAATTTATTATCCGGAGAAAATTATTTTCTTGCTTTGACCCATAATCTTAGCTATTACCTTCCATATTCTTATCTACAGGGTTGGTAGGTTTTTCCCCCATTACCTCAACACTTAGCAACGCCCACCAATAACTCTCAAGTATGCATACTTACCACTAGCCACCTCTCATTGAATCAATTTTGTACTTGAAGATTATTTCATGCTACACCTAAAGGGCATAATACAGCCAATAATGTGATTGTCAGAAATATTTATTTGCCGACTATTTCAATAGTTTGTGGAGTGAAACAGTTTTGTTCATTTTTTTTGTTAACTGATGCACAAATAACAAGGAATATTTTCTCTCAGTGGACAACCACATTACATAATTGATTCGCTCCTGTAATTTATTAGTATTAATAGGATACAGTAGACTCCGCCTCCTTCAACAGTGGCACTTGTGGCGATGGCAGATATGGAGAGGACGGTCAAGACAACCACTAGATAGCCGATAAACATCATTACCATGGACATCCAGAAGCCAGCCTAGTGTAATGCAATAAGAGTATTTAGTTAGCTATACAGAAAATACATTGCAATGATTTTAAAGAATTACACTGATAATTATCAGCTAGCTACACTGATATCTACATTAGTGGACATAATTATTATAATAGCATATATAAAAGTTAGTTCTTGTGGTGCCGCCAACAAGTTAGTTAATGTGCAATTGTGCAGCAACTGTATACAACAGGGGTTTGTTTTGTTTTTGTTGTAACAAAAGTGTGGTAAAGTATCGTCAAATTTACATGTCAACCTGGTAAATGGTTGTCACATTCTATGTGTATACTGTACAAAATTTACATGGACTTATCTCTCTCACCTGACCAAGTACAAAGCCAATTCTGAGGAAGAGTATGACACAGAAAATGGAGAGGCAACAAGGAATAGTCACTCCAAATATCATACTGAGCTTCTTCTCTGTGGCTATAAGGTTAAAACAATAAGTTAATGAACAGTGCAGACAATGTAACAGGTGGGGTGTGTGACACCCAAGAATAGTGATATGAAATTACCAAAAATAAAGAACAAATATCTTATTGATAATATATAATTGGCCTGTATATAGGATCATATATCTTAGCCAGTAAATAGGATCTTGCAGTATAAAGATCTTTATGCGCAGTTGTATGCATAGAATGAGTGTCTTATATGCCTCCTCCTGTGACTTTGTTTCTATGAGTATGAACACGAACTAGCTCTAAATAATCCCCATTGACAACTGGTAGAAATCATCACATGTAGCAGTTGAATATGAACATGGCCAGCCACCAACTGAGGCAACAGCTAACAATACATCACAAAAGGCAATTCTTGTTGCCACCCATGTGAGTTCCAATAGCCAGGACATGACCACTTGTCCAGGAACAACTCTCAGACACCAAGCTCTTGTATCCCTGCACTCTGATATACTGGGCTTGCCAACACAGGCCATATTTCATAAGTACTAAGTAAGAAAGGTCCAAGTATAAAAAAAAAAATTTTTTCCAGGCCTAAACATATGGTAAAATTCAGCCCCTTCAAGGTGTCAAACTACAAAACCACAAACTAATTTGATGAACCTATTGACATAGCCTTAATATAATATATATATATATATATATATATGTGACCGTCTACAGGAATATCGGGCACAACGGGGCCCCGACGAAAAAATTTTTTTATACACTTACACACTCCTCGGCAAGCAGATATTAAGCTCTCCAAGTTTTATCGCCGTAGCTTTAGCCATTCCCGCTATATATCGCCTAACCGTTCCCTTCGTTAGGCTTATTTAATACAATTTTAAGAACTAAATCGATCTTTTTGCGACGTCTACGCATGCCGCGTTGTGCCCGATTTTTCCATAGACGGTCACATATATATATACATACAAAAAATGAACTTAGTAGATCTTTTGGTTTCCCTGCAGTGGAATAAAAACCTTGACAGTCAAAATGTCAGACTGTTTGCTCTTTAAGCTGGAAGCACTGTAGTTGCTGCAAACCCAAAACTTTACACACAACAAAGCCAAACAAATGTGCTGTTGTGAACTGTGTATATGCATATGTGTGTATTGCACATGCCGGGGTTATGCATAATAGTGTCTGTATGTACATATGCACGCATCTGTGTATACTTGCTCGTGCATATGATAAACATGTGTCGGAAAGCGAAGAAAAATAACTTATCACTTTTTTTTTCTCGTGATACAGTTTATGTGTTCTCTAATACTAAACTGCTACCATGTCAGGAGATCATATAGTTTACATAAGCTCTTCGTGTTTCTGTTTCTATTGAACTAAACTAGTAAGCAATATTAAAAAATATACCTCAAAGAGACGATTTTGGTGGTACTAGTTATATTTAGTCTCCCATTCTTAGTTTGATGCAGCTAAGGTTGGTAACTTGGGAAAACTAATGTTTAAGTTCTAATCGGGAGGGACTGGTACAATAGCTTCAAAATGGTGAGTATATCAGAGCACTTGGCGCTTAAGCTTGAATTACGTAAACTAAGTGTAATTCCCACGATAGATCCACGTCACTCTTAGGGAGTAATTGGCTACTACATAAACTACTTACTATTGTACCAAAGCTTCGGGGAGAGTAAATGGTGTAAAGACAAGTACTACAGAATTGGAAAGCCCTCAGGGACATTGTGTTCTAATAGATCCTGTATGTCACTCAGCAAGCAGTGTCTGTGGTAAAGGTCGTTCTGACTTACTCCCGACATATAAGTTAATGTCTGCTTTGCTTGCTCAGCAAACTAATCAATTTCTCAGAGATCGTAGACATAACCAAATAGTATCATTCTAATATAGCTGTGCTACTTTCACGTTAATTTCGCCTTTGGAGTGCTAATTGCCAGAGTAAGTAAAGCTAAATTTGTGTTGAACCCTCTAAGGCAAAGACAAAAGAATAAATAGTTATTAACCCAAATCTGTTTGTTCCCAACTTTCTATTCTGGCATAAGAAGGACTAGTAGGAAGACCAACTCAGCTATTAAAGTTAAAGCTGTCTTGAACATAGGTGCCAAGTTTCTGAAAAAGACAACTACGGACATTGTATATTTTGGCCAGACCACACCCAGTTTAAACCACACCCATTAATATAATAATAGTGATACTGACTGGTTAGCTTGGACAAACAAAAAAGAGGCAGGAGATTGTTTGGTTGGAACTCTTGAAATTGTGACACAAAACATGCACTATGCATTTGGATAAACAACAACATGCCAACATATACCCAGTAGGACAGATTTGACAATAATAACAATAAACTGCAGTGTTCAATCCCACTATGAACAAACAACTGTTGCCGTGATGACCATGAATGAAAAACAACGGGAATAATTAATAGATAACTAAGGATTTTTTTGATCTGGGAAGAATGAAAATAAAGCTTGTTCATGTGATTGTTCTGTAACCCATGGGACAATCTCTAGACTATGGACTATGCTTGTTCTGTTTTACTTAGAAGTTTAAATAAGTACAAGGAATGAGAAAGCAGTTCTCAAACTTTCTTGTTCTGTCATATGTTACATTCAATCATGTAGTTTCCCTTGTGGGTAAACTTGGCCAGATGTCTTAGAAGCCAAAAATCCACCAAATTAAATTTTCACACCTGTGATAAAACACATGTTTTCTTGTCAGTTTTCAACTCCTACATCTTTACTCAGCTTGTTGGCATTTGCTGAATTTGTACCAAAACCTTTACACAGTGCTATTTGCTCAGTATCTGTTTTGAAAGTTTGTATACGAACAGCATGTCTATTACACACACACACACATGTACCTGACCTGGGATCTAACAGCTACTGTTATTAATTATTTGTGTAGCTATTTGGTTCTGGCTCTGCTGTATATATTGGAATAATTGCATACTCAATATGACCTAAGACTTGAGAGTTGATGGGACTAAGGACGAGAGAACCGTTGCACAGGGAGTTCTAAAATGAACTATGGGAATCATCTTTTCTAGCTATATTGCATATGTAAGGTCTTCAGATGCACAGAAAGTAAAGTGTTCACTTTATGTATGTGTGTGATAAAAACAATTCCATCAATAATCCGGGTATAATAATATTGAATCAGTATGACAGAAATGCAACTACTTAAAATGGCAAGGCTGTTGGCATATCTGATCTTTCCAAAATGAATTAAACTGTCACATTGCAATGAATAGGATTAAAACAAGACAGACAGAGACAGAAAGCACCTGCATCACAAATTGCCACAATAGTATTAGTACTACAGGAGTAAGAGTCCAGTAATACATAGTAGAGAATGTGTACTCTGAACTACTTTGTGGTGAAGTGGCATGGTTAGGAAAACAGCATTGGGTTGGAAGCAGTACACACTGTCTGAACTGAAAAGACTGGAAGAATACACCCACTCGTGTGTAAAGAGTGTCACATGACTAGAGAAAGAGGCGTAGTGAATGTGTGTTGTGTATTAAGAATCCCCAATAGGAATCACAATGGATTGAATCTACGACACATGACTAGTATGTCCTATTAAAGAAAATTTCATCAAAAAGTACAAGAAAAAATCCTAAACTGAAACTGAAACAATTATGAGTAGGCCTTTGCTTTCAGTTTTAAATAGATCTAATTGGCAAGTTTTAGCCATTGCTATATACAACAGAAATTTCCAGTCTACCTACACGAATTGCTTATAAAATATTCCAAAGCACTAAGACTTTTCATTATACCTAAGCTTAAGTTCCTTCGATCATTTTGACGAATTTTTAAGCTATGTCCATAAAGTGGTGTCATTTTTTCTTCATACAGATACAAGAATAAAGCACATATTCTTACCACTACGCTTTCTAAAGACTACATTAAATTAATACATTCTTTACTAAATCAAATGAGCGTTCTAAAGTGTCCTTTGTTCTAGATAGAGCTATTGAGGAATATAACATCGAACTAACCTTGTTTTTTCTCTATTATTTTCTCAGACAGTAAAGGCATCCTATCGGCTTCAGGCGTGCTGCTTTCTGTTGTAACCTGAGACCGTTCGATCGCACCAGTGTCGCCTCGGGTACCGTAAGAAGGACTGCAATGCCGCTGAGCCCCGCCGATTAAACTCGAGGTAGCGGTAGAGTTGAAGGCAGGATCGGCTGGAGGAGAGCGGTTAGTCCTGGTGGTCATGCTGTAGCTAGTCTCCCCGGATAACAAAAACCGGCTATCTCGTTTGTCGTCCATTACTTTCTACGTACTGTGTTTAGTTGAGCTGCAAAAGTGTTTGGGATAATCCCGTCGAGACAGCCCCACCCACTTTATTTGTCTTATCCGTTTAATTGACCGCGGTACTGAGTCACTATGTGCAACGACCACTTACCTAATAAAAGCAAAGCCGAAATGGCGCTGCAACTTTACCAGTCGGGCAAAGGTTAGTCTCGCGAGCCGCTCGGTCGGTAAACGCGAGTTGGTTACTGGCCCCGGAGTTTTCAGGTGTAACAGGTCACACTCACAGCCAGTGATCCAAACAACATCCAAATTCCTGTACAAGTTTTCAATATCTCTGTACATAGCTAACTGTAGCATGCAGTACATGGATGCCAAGGTTGTGCTGCTAAATCTTTAAAATTTGTTTCAGTTATGCATGAGCTTCCAGTGCTGATTGATACGGAATATCTTGAAGGAAAAGAAGCCGTAAAAGCAACCTTGGTGAGCAAAATGATATTGTGGCATATATGAATATAGCACCACTAAACTTTAGTGAGCCAGAAAAAACAAAAAACAAAAACAACAACAACAACAACAAAAACAACAAATAAACAAAGCTTCCATGAATGTAGAGAGATAACTATCAACTGCTAGAAACAATCTTTGTCTTGTGTCTCTCATGACCAAAGAAGAAACTTATTTCCTTAGCTAGTGGAAAAAAGCTAAGATATATAACTTACTTGAGTACTGGAGATATGATATCATTAAGTGCCGCCCACGACGTTCGGTTTGTCTCTACAACTAACTAGAGCACGAGCATAGCAATATCCTCGTTTCAGAAAACTGGGGAGGATTTGATTCCAGTACGTACCCGGGACACCGCATGGACCACCACCTTATTACAATCTTCCACTTCATCAAGAAGCTCTTGCACTGCGAACTGCAAGAAAGTGTGCAGAGGATAATAAAAAGTACTGTTTTATGCAATTGTGTTTTATGCAATTGTGTTTGATAACAAGTAGCGAGTAGTAGTCTGAGAGGATGTTCCATTTTATTACCCTTTTATGTATAGGCAGAGCAGAGCAGAAACCTTAAGAGACAAAGAACAGGCTAACAATGGAGGTTAAATATAGTTCCAGGGTAAATGGGCATTTGTGAATAAACATAACAGGTAATTAATTATAGTACTATGACATTTTAATGAGTAGGCTAATGACTCCACATCTATTAGGGTTGTGTCTTAGCTTCAATACAAGTAGAGGGTCTGGCTACTCGAAACCATCACAAGTAAGCTATGCAATTATGTAATGCAGTCAAGGTTATACCAATATTTAATATAATATTATGTAAACTTTAATAATAGCAAACAGGCTACGATCTTGCAACAAGTTTTAGTCAAAACTGAATGCACAAAAGAATTTGTTGTTTGTGTAGACACATCCACAAATAGCTAAACAAGCTACGGACGGTCCGATACTCCCACGTTCATATAACCAAACCTGCAAGAATGCATGCATCATGTCTATGACATGCAATATAGTCTACATGCAAAGTTACAACCACCTGTGAGAATCTCCTCCAATCCTAAATATCACAGAAATAACCCGGGGGGCTATTACACAACTTGCTAGCATCTGACAAATGCAATTGTTGAGATAACAGCATCCTGTACGTCAGTCATCCAGTCAGGACCACCAAGTCTTCAAAGTGTGGGTGCTTCCACTGCTTTTTATCAGTCAACATCCTCCATTGAAGACAAGCTTCAAATCAGAAGTGATTACAAAGTTCACATTAGAAAAGTAAGATTGTTATTTAGCTACTAGCTCGGTAAAAGCTCAGAATGATGTGGAAAATTAACTATTGGTTCTTTCTAGTTGCTACTGTACAGAAATATTATGGACAAGTACTTCAAAGATGAAGGTGCAACCATCAAAGGTGATGGAGAAAGAGAAGTGAATGGAAAATGTAATAACGACACTTCTGGCAAGAGATATCAGGAAGATAGAGTCTCGGTCACTGACTCGACAAGTGGTGCAGCACGAGTGGGCGGTGGTGAGCACAATACGAGTCACTCAGAATGTGTTTCATCCAGCAAGGAGCTGAAGGTTCCAGTACTTGAGACTATCAAAGGAGGCAAGCCTAGTGAAGTCGTGTACCATTGCCAAGTTCACCTCAAACGACAATAAAATTGTACCAAAAAGTTATCTTTTCAAAGACCTGGCAAAGCTGTAATATATTTTACAATAAAAAAATCTGTGGTCAGAGTTGTACAGAGAATATTATTAGTTAGTTGAACTAGCTTACAACAAATAGACACAATGAATGGCAAAAGTGAAATGTCCCATAATAGCTAAACCTGTACTAATTGACTTTATATATAATTTATGAAATTGCATGGGCATTGAACATAATTATTAAACTCGGAATAAAAATAATATTAGAAATGGAGGCATAAAAATGTTTTACACACAATGAAAGTAAGAAGAACTGCTATATATAGTTTAGATGAAACTAAATGTAATCTCATAAGATAGTTTGGAAGGAAAAAATAAATCAGCTATAATGACTCTACATGTCACTTGATGAGACCTGAGAAATAACAAACAATAGAATAATTAATACTAAATACTAAAGATACATCCAAACATTTCCCATACCTCCCTCCCCCTATAATGCACAAGTGGAACCTCTGAATGAACTTTCTAATGAGCATATTGTCTCATTTAGCGAATGTTCCACCTGGACCCTTCATTAATATATTGCTAATTACCTCTTAAAGCAAACAACCTCTGATTTGTGAGCTGAAAGCCTGGTTACAAATTGTAGGAGGTTCTACTGTATTCATATATATACACCACGACATGGAGGTTGGTATGAGATTTACGCAACCAAGGGCTGAAGGCCCGAGGATAGTGCAAATAACGTACCAACCGAATGGAGTGGTGCAAAGGGAAGGGGTGCAACCAACTATTACCACGGCTATAGGAAATGCAAAAAAACTAATTTTGATTGGACGGTTTACTTATTCACCTCCTAGGAGATGGGTATGAAATTTATTCACCACAAATTGAGCAATCACCATAAAAATGGCATTCATAATGCTAGCTACTGTACTTTAGCCAAAATTGTTTTTATTATTCTTGTTGTTGTTCTTAATTCGCTAAATAGAGAGTTATTTGAGAGACAAACATACCACTTCCATCTGGCCACTTCTTCCTTTGCCAGCAAAATCAATATTCCTGAATTGACAAAAAACAACAACAACAAACAACAACTAAATGTGTGAGATATCAAGTTGAGCTTAAAGGGCATACCCTGTTTGAAATGTAATAGTTCCTGTTGCTCCTTTGGGCATATGATGAACAATACTGCACAAAACAGAAGGAGTTATTAAGTATATTAAGTAACTAATACTGACTAGGTGAAGAACACACTGATAACTTACGTTCCTGTAGAGTTTACGCTGACTTGGTCAAGTCTTCCAGAGTAGAGTGCTAACTTCATGACAAATTCTATGACGCAGTCTGTCTTCAAGATTAGGTCACCACGTTCACCCGATCCTTCTGTGGGCAGCTGGACAATCACTACTCCGTCGTTGAGATGGCTGACCTCAATGCCCGTGATCTTGTCGTACCTGACCTGTTCCTTCAGCTTGAAATTGCCAGCATCCAGCATGAACAGCATCTATAATACAACGAACAAGCAAGCAAACAATATTTCTTATATTGAGAATAAGACGAAAACTACATATTTTATGAGAGGACAGTACAAAACTTTCAGAGTGAAAACCAAAAAGATAAAAAAAAAAAGTTGAAATAACCTTGGCTCCTACAGATATTAGGTAACATAAAAAACAGTTGATATAATTATGCTATAGTAACATGAGTTAACAAGCATCATTTAGGAGGAATTAAAGATACCATACATTATAAGGTACACTGTGTACACTTCACATGTAAGCAAATATTAGTAGACGTAACAACTTTTATAAACTAAAACTACTAATGTCTCGAGCACTTATACCGACGTTTTACTTACACTATCAGTGAGGATTACAATTCTTCTTTTGGGCTTGTAGCCACGCCTGTCATGTTTCACACAGCTGAGACTGAACTGTGATGGGAAAGAAATAATAAGAAATATGAATGAACATACCAATAGCATGTAGAACATTCCCTCTCTCTCTCTGTATGAGTCATCATAAAATAATGATAAAATACATAAATATTGTCTGACTCCAATGGAGCACATAACTGCTAATAATATAGTACCACTTTAACTGTCCTGTACTAGGTACAAAATAAAAATCCTGCTAAATAAAAGCTTTAGTGGTGATTATATGAGTTTCCAAAATTAGGCAAGCTGCCTGAACTATGCAATTACTCGTGTGTATACATTGACAAAGGATCTTAGCATTGCAGCATTAACAAAGTATAGCTCTCCACTGGCTGTCACAACTAGGTGGTAGAGTGTTTGTGCACAACCAAACAGTCCTCAAAAAGCTACTTGGCACACACTAGTATCCTTCCTCACATGCAGAAGAGCATGTTACAAGCATAAAGAACATTCTAGACACATAAAGTCCTCCTAAAGAAATCTTTATTATGTGAGTATTAAGTAAGTAAAAACAGATTTTTAGCTCAGTAATCCAGAACATGTGATAAATTATCTACCTTATTAATTAATGAGTTACAACTGACCTTCTCTGTCCCAATGTTAGGATAGCGGGCATTGAAGTTGGTCTGCTTAGACTGGATTTCATTATGAGCTAGTAATTTGTACACCAAGAGAATCATCAAGGTAATGTTCAGCATTATAATGAGTTTTTCTATCACTTACCCAGGTGTGAAGTCACAAAAGGGCGTGGCACACTGGCAGGATAGCATTGCTTCTTGTTTCGGAATAACTCGCTGGCTGTGAGTTTGAGGGTGTACTGCACATGGGCACACATATACATACATGTACTAATATTAATTGAAGAAAACAGAAAATGAGCATTTGTGAATTAAATAACAAAAAAGTAAACTCAGCCTTTGAAAAAAAATAAACTAAGATGGCGAAAATAAAATTTGTTCAATAAAGCTTATAAAAAGACAATGAAAATCTTGCTAAAACACACTGTCAAGTCTATCTTTTTCACTAGATTCGGCTGTTAGTGAAAAGATTGATAAAGAGGCTGTGGGCATATGGAGATTCTCCCGCCACAATGTGTAAATGTTCAGCTACTAAGGCAAAACAAATCATCGAGCTCACCACTCACCATAGCTCTCTGCTGTACAGTCAGAGGTCTCATGAACTTCCGCATTAACGTCATGCGGTACATCTCCTTCAGTTGCTCTGAGGCATCCCTGAACGGAGGAGGAGGGACTGGCCAGTTACCGTCAAACCCGACGAGCTTAGGAGGCAGTTTCTTGGAGAGTTGAAAGAGGAAATCCACTCTCACAAAGTCCAGGTACTGCAATTATAGACACAGAAGAAATATAAGGGGGAGAAGATTATGAAGAAAGGTCACAGTTGAGGAAGAATGAATGAGCCGAGGTAGGTCGGGAAAAAAAAAAGAAAAGAAAAAAAAGGGGGCCACAATTGTGATGTTAGTGCCATAAATACTAAAACAAAAAGCTAAATGCTACAAATTTGGTTATATTATGGAGCTTGAATAAGAATAACAGCTACCCACACTTCACTAAACTCACATATATGTTGTCTGCACATTTGGGCTTGTTTCGATTTATGAAACCGAAAATGAACTTGCGGACAACTGCAGCAGCTGTACGGTACTTCTTGACGTAACGCTGGACTTGGAGTCGCTTGTAGTTGGAGGCAAAGACATCTGCAGCGTGCCTGAGTTCAAGGAACTTCTTCCTAGCAATGTATCTTCTCCACTGGGCAGTCATCTTAGTCACTAGAAATAAATATGACATAATCCAAGTATAATCCATACTCACCTTAGTGTATATAGTTTATGAATCCTAAAACACATGGCAATCCCAATTTGTCTTGTCCAGGCCGGACCTGGACACCCTATCATGGACTTATCTGTGTATAGAACTAACCATGTGTGTTTGTGTTTGTGCATCACCCTTATGACTATGTTAAGTGTTTGAGTTGTTGAATGAATTATAAAAGTGAACTGTTGGAAGTTTGGGAAGGGAGTCTGGTCCTTCGAGAAGAGATTTGCCTATTTGTGTATGTTGGAGTTACGCCCGCCTATTCATGTCTTAGATATACATATTCTTTGATAGAAAAAAGTCGAACAGCAAGCTTAAATTGTGTTTATTTTCCCAACAATGTAGATAGTACTAGCAGCACTATGTTTAAGTAAACTCACCTAAGTCATGCTTCCTGCGCTGGAACCTGTCCTCTGTTTCAAAGAGAGTCTCAGGGAATCTGATGAATATTTTTGTTCTAATGTACAACAAACAAACTTAATAATTTCAGACCGTTAGTGATGCATCTGCAGCAACACTAATTGTAGGGTACTCCTCTGTCGTATTTAGTTGCTTCAACATTACACTAAATCTATACCTCACTAATCAGAACCTCAACAGAGGAAAGGTAAATTTTCTTAACTACAGCAGACATCAGAAACACCTATATTGTAATGCAATATCCAGTCTGCAGATATGTACTTCTGTAAAATGTAAATTAACTGATAAGGTTTGAGAAATTTATCATAAACTTTCAAAGGCACCACAGAAGTAGAATGCCAAGGTAAGGGAAAACAAAGTGTAATACTCCAGCTGCTGATTGGATTAAGATGAGTAAGAATTGTAGTAGGGAAGGCTTCACACTCCTGCCGGCTCAGGACATAACTTAGTGCAATCTCACTATTTATGCATTATCACAAACATTACGCACTACACTGTCACACACATACATACTTATTCAACATACCACCATCATGGCCACAGATCACTCACTTTCCAGTCTTGAATTGACCGTCTGTGTAGCCCAGGTGTGAACAGAGCTTTCTGACCCCTTCCCGAGGATTCCCGTCCCAAACAGGCCAGGTCTCTGGGCACAGACACTTGTACCGGTTCAGGAAGACAGGAAACTTACGCCTGTAACAGAAGCCGGCTCTTCTCACTCTCAAGTTCTCCATGAGACCCAGGTACTTGACTTGATGCCGCACTATAGCGTCGTCAAATACATCTGTACCAACACACGCGCACACACACACACACACACACACACAAAGACGAATTAAAAAAATCCAAGACTTGCAAAGTTATTTTGGGATCAGCTAAAAGAAAAACATATGTGTCTCATATACTTGATTAGATCTCCATTCAAAGCTCCCACATTGCCTTACATGGCTGCTTGTTGTCATTGGGCTTGATGCAGCGAATGTAGGATGGTTCCTTGGACATGAGGATGCTCATGAGGTTGTTCAGACTTGTCTTGAACTGTGTAGCAGCCTGCAACAGGTAGGCAAACAAATACACACATCTCAATTCACTCATACTAATCTTAAATTTAATAAATTGGTGGTTCATAAAAAATACATAAATTAGATGATCTATTATGAAGCACAAGAGGAGATTTTGTAATAAAACCTAACACCTCTAGCTAACACCTCACATACCGTTGTTGGCCTTTTCTGAGAGAGAAGCTCAGACTCTGGAAACATATCTCTGATGACTGGGTCTTTGGAGGTGTTGGCCGCCTCCTTCAGACTGCGATACAGGAGGTTATTGTTCTTGTCCACAAATCCTAGCAAATACATTCAACTAATTAACTGATAACATTCATGGGAAAATAAAGTGCAACGTGACAACACCAATAATGGCCTAAAACACTAAATTAAAAAAAAAATTGTCAACAACAAAAAAAAAAAAGTGATTTTTGTCAGAGAATTTTTTAAAAAGTGATTTTTGTCAAGTAATTTTAAAATACATAATTTATTCGTCATGTTTCTATGGGTTACTGAAGCCCGGGCACTTACCGTCGATGCAGTAAGTCACCTCCCCGGCATAATGTACTAGTCTGAACTGGTCTCTGTTGATAGTTTTACGTTCCTCATACTTCATGACTTCGTGGGATGTGAAGTGTTTGTGCTGCCCAATAGCAGCTACCAGCTTGCTCAGGAATGTGGCATCCGAGACCTCCCCAGGTCTCAGACACTCCTCGTCCAGCACGGCTATGATGCCCTTGTGTCTCTCCTCTACCAGGTCACAGATGATCTTGTTGTCAAAGTATTCCACTGGTTCCCACTGCACGCGCACACACACACACACACACACATTAGAAGAACTATCCTTCACATTAATGTGACATACTGACAACAGTATATAAATAAATTTAAACTTTTTTTAACTTACTTTAGTAGCAGGTATAGTTTAGTATAGTATTAGTTCACAAACAGACGTTTAGACTCTAATGAGTCTTCTCCAGTGATCAGAGTCCAAACATCTGTTTGTGGACTAATACTATATTAAACTATACCTACAGTAGGAGTCAAAAAAAGTTTCGAATTCCGTTCCGTAGTACGGCCGTAAAACGGTAGTTTTTAACCGTAGTTTTTATCGTTGCGTTCCGTACCGTTTTGACTAAACGGCCAACACCGTTTACTAAAACGGTAAAAAATGGTGAAGCATTTCCGTCGATTCACAGATATTTTCTAGCTAGAAACTCTTCTATAGTATCGACCATTAAACGCTATGGGAATAGTGCAAAAAAGCTCGTATAAAATTTTAACTTGCTTCAATAAAGCAGCAGACTGAAGTTCCGACGGGCACAGAGCTATAACGAGGTCCGCACTTCGTAGATCTTCTGTTAGCTACTGATGGACCTCCAGTAGTAAAAAATCTAAGCCCGAAAAGGCCCTAACATCGAGAAAACGTCGATACTGTGCGGTGGTCGAACTAACAATTCTTCGCGAGACAACTTCGAATAGGACGGCTTCATTTTTTTTTTTAACCTGAAAAGCTCTGCCTCAGGAGCCTGTAAACAAAACATCGGAACGTTTTATTGGATAAACGATTTTTTATATTTCTTTGAGCGAGACATATGGTGAACGAGCAAGGTTAAAACAGTAACACAGTCGAACAGAACGGCCGTTTTTCAACAAACGGCGTACCGTTTCCCCTCCCCCCCCCCCCCCCCCCGTTTTTTAATTGTGCGACGGCCGTTCTACGGAATGGAATTCGAAACTTTTTTTTACTTCTACTGTACTGCTAATTTTAAGTTAAAAGTGTTCAAATTTATTTATTATGGATTTATATGCAATACTGACAACAGCTTGGCATGTGGCATAGATATTGCAGCAAATTAACTTCCACCTTGTTTATTTTTTTAAACACAATTTTCAACTATCCAGAGTAACATAATAAATAAGTGATATCCTCAAAGTTTAGCGGCTAGCATTAAGAACTGGATAAAATAAAGCAATTACAATGCAAACTTATAAAGCCACATCCACCCACCAAAACCTACATTCTACTGACTGACCTCAATGCCTTCCTTCTGGTACTCTTCCTGTTCAGACCTCAGAGTGAGCTCAATGAAGAGCTGCTGAAGCTTCTCATTGCAGTAGTTAATACAAAACTGCTCAAAACTGTTCACTCCAAATATCTCAAATCCATAGATATCCAACAGACCCATCACATTGCTACGGCTGCCACTCTGAAAAAATTTTTTTTTTTTTAAATAAAATTAATAAAAATAAAACAAAACAAACAAAAAAAAAAGGGGGAGGGGGGAAGGGTTTGGACATCAATATAGATTATCAACGAAAATAAAACTGTCACAGAGAGTTGCACTTTACAGCAGTTGGACTGACCTAGTGTTCAGTAACTAGAGATGGAGTAATATGGAAACCTATTAATATCAATACTGATTCCATGCACTCACTGTGGTCAGTAACATGGGAACCCGGTAATATGGGAACCTATTAATATCAATACTGATTCCATACACTCACTGTGACCAGTAACGTGGGAACCTATTATTACCAATTCCATGCACTCACTGTGGTCAGTAACATGGGAACCCGGTAATATGGGAACCGATTAATATCAATACTGATTCCATACACTCACTGTGACCAGTAACATGGGAACCTATTATTACCAATACTGATTCCATGCACTCACTGTGGCCTGCAAGGAGCTGTTGATTCTTTTGACCAGCCAGTCAAAGAGTCTATCATAGACGGCCTTGGCGAAGGCGTCTTTGGCGTAGGTTGCCTGCTCCATGCTGAGAGGTGTCATCACTTTCTCTCGGATAGTCTCAATCGAGCGGTGAGTCAGGCCGAGGTCAAGGTTCGCCTCAGTGATGCGCATCAGCTATAATATATAACAATAGCAATGTATTATTTTTATGAATAGTGTGGTCCTATAGTATAGTGATTGCTAGCACAAACAGCAAATGATGACACTATGTTCTAAGACTCATTAGCAACTATGACTTGACATAGTGAAGAGTTCACAAGTTAACTAAGGTGGCGTATTCACTTGGCTAGCACATGCACATCAGTGTAATACTTTAGGGAGCTGAAAGTGACTTGCTAGCTTCATTTTAGCCAGCAATCACCACCACTAATCATCATCATCATCTTCACCTTTACCATCATCTTTACCATTACCTTCATCATTACCTTCATCATCATCATCATCATCATCATCATCATCAAAGCTCACTCACCATAGATAAGGTGGCAAGGAGATTGGTGTTCTTTATCATAGCATTGCCATCAGGTTTGGCCTCATATACCAATTCCCCCAGCTGCAGTACTGCTGCTACTATGTGCCACAAACACTACGTGCAACAATAACAACAACAATAACAACAACAACAACAACAACAACAGTATCTAACAAGTTCAAGTGGAAGAAAAGTTATGTGAAACAATTAGTATATATATACACCTTATAACAACAACCTCAACAACTCACGCCAATTTCTCCATCAATGAAACCCAGGATCCTGAGGGCTTTCTTGGTCTGCATGAATCCTGCATGGTCATCTATACCCTTCACCTCTGTGCTCTCACCCTACATAAAAACAAAATCATCACACAAATAAATTATTTTCTTCATTAAACATTAGCTGCTGGCAAATACTCTACATATAAGTTAAACTAGGATATTGTGAATCTGAGCTGTGGTGTCTGAGTACAGTGAGGACGCTACTCGAGGCCAAAGATTTTTAAACGTTTCTGATTTACGATATTTGAATCTAACTGTTTTAGAACGTAGTAATGTATAAAGCCTAAGTAACAAACAAAAGGTTAGTGATGGTATAGTATCGAGCTTAGCAACAAGTGTCCGATTTACTCGATTCCTAATGTCACAGGTCAGGAATTATACTTGAATAGATTCACGTAATAATCAATCAGATAGTGTGCATGTGACTATCTACGCTTTAATGAAACATTAGAATTATTTACAAAATTGAGAAATAAATGAAAATAACAAAAATAAAGCTTGCAGCAATTTACAGATAGCTCTGGATAACAGAGTGCAAAACTGTATCAAAAAAAGGAAGCACATACTAGCTAAGGTGGTACATATTTTGGTACATTGAAGATCTCACTTGAGCCAGATAGTGGTAGTCCTTCGGAGAGCCAGATAGTTCCAGCTGTTCCAACAGCTTGACGTCTTTGCTCTGCAGGAGCTGGTAGAAGATGTGGAAGTTTCTCTCTCCCTGAGCTTGGAACACAACACGAGACTTCTCCAGGAGGTAGTTGTCAATGTGACCTCCAACAGGAGCACCCTATCAACACACACACACACACACACACACACACACACAGAGATTTATAATTAATAACTGATATGTCAGTTATGACATAGAAAGGATCAAACCATATTGAGATAAGACAAATTTTCCAAACTTAACTATACTAAGTCATTCAGACACACAATAAGGATACTGAATTGTGTACGTATGTGTGAAAAAGTGTTCAAATAGTACTTTAATTGTTATTTGGGGACAAATAGGAGGAATAAATAAAGTCTAACATTTCTTTATTCAACTGTACTGTTGCGGCTATAATTATTAAGTATCCATGCTCTATACTTTACCATATGCACACAGAGAAACACAAGTATATATTAATAAATGGTAAAGTATCATCCAAACTGATGTTACCTATCAAAGGGTAAAGTATCATTAACACAACACATGACACCACTTGGCTACCTTGCTTAGACTTGAGCACTGAAATTGGCTATTAAAAAAAATTGCCCTATAAAAATTACTGCATGCAAATTGCTTCAATGCACATGAGTTATAATATACTCATTATATCAGTCAGTCAGTCATTTTATTATTAAAAAAAATAAAAAAATAAAAAAAAGGAGAGCGAAATTTTGGTCATACTACTATACGCCATTACATTGTGGGTAATGCTCCCTATTGTCGCATAATCACATGTTATATGTGCAAATAATTCTTTTAGATCAACGACAGTTTTGCTTTATGGTGTGAAGTTGAACTATGACTGAGTGTCTATGTACAATGGATATTATTTGTAGCTTCCTTAGCTTCTCTTATGAGACAGCATTTCCATCTACCATTTTCATTGCACAAGTGTACATCAACCAAGAACTGATAAATGATTTTGTAATAAGATTCACATAAAAAGAGCAGGCTAAGTTATGAGCTTAACATTCAACCTTGTAAGAAAGTGAAACGTTCTTTTTAAAACTTCACTCATTTCCCCTCCATCTCTCACTTTTGTTTACTAAACCTTTTAAATATTGGCTTAGTGGTAAAATACTTGTGAATAAACTATGAAATTAGTACATAGTATCACTTACTGAATAGTCAAACTCTATGTCCATGTACTTCCCAAAACGACTGGAATTGTCATTTCTGTTCGTCTTGGCATTCCCGAAGGCCTCCAGGACTGGGTTGGACTGGATCAGACGGTTCTTGACGTTGTCCATTTTCCCAGCATGTCCGCTGCACTGGGCCACATACTGGAGCATGTACTTGGAGGCCTCTGCACATTCACATGAATTGGTCTGTCAGAAGTTGAAACTTTTTAAAGGTTTCAAAATAAGTGTATCCGTAATTGAATTTTACTAAATACAATGGGCAAATCATGTAAGTAGTCAACATACAATTTTTTTACACCTTAAGGTGTCAAAAAAATTAAGAAAAAAGAATTATATAAAAAAAAAAAAAAAAAAAAAGTGATAGTTACGTGTGCTACCTACAGGTGTGTTGAAATACTTGGCATTGGTAAGGTCTTAAGATGAAGGAGGTACAAGTTTGAAGATGGTGAATTCAGTGAAGGATCCATTAGCAAGTTGGCTTCTTACTAGCATCACTTTGGCATGCTCCTAGGTGCCAGCCATTCAGAAATGAAACACACCTTAGTATTTACACATACCTACCATTGCAGGGCAACACACTCCACCAATCAAGCCATTAGCAACATGCACAGGTAGCCATAACAAATTTAACATGTTGAGATGGGGTACAATACATGTTTGAGGACAGGGAATATGCATGGCTCGGCATGTAAGACTCAACACACGGAATTAATTGTACGGAGTCGTGGCTAGGAATTCCAAGCACCTGCAGCAACTTTATTGTGACCACGATGTGTTTAGTCATCACTGACTCAGCGATGTGACAAGGCATAGTCCCCCGAGTTATTGATGTAATGCATCCTGGAATTAGAGGCTATGGTCATTTGTGGCAACTTATTTCACAATTCCTTGACTCAGGTTGGACCATAGGTTTCCTACACTCATTGAGGCTTTCAGTATTAAATCTTGGAAGTCAAACATTTCAAACTCGGTGATCCACACTTGATCTGAATGAACACATGGACTATAATAGGTACTACAAAATCCTAAACAGTTTACTGGGCAGAAAACTGAAAAAGCACGACTGGTACAACCTTCAATGATCACCTGCATTTCAAACTGTTGTTAGCTCAACCTTCCTGTGTATGAACACTGAATGATAGAGTGCTTGTCATGCAACCAGTTAGAATGTGAAAGTAACTACTTAGCACTTGTTACATGCAAGTGCTACCATGAATGGAAGAATGATTTAACTTGACAGCAATAATGAAAGTATTATGTGCAAGTATGTTGGAGATACAAAGTTCAGCTGGGCATCCAATAAGTTTTGGCCATTTTGTATGAAGTGGACTATTTGTAATAAACTAAACTATAACAAACGTGGAGATATTGCTGTATATACATACAGCATATGCCTAACATCTGCTACACACACAAACATCGGTCACCCATAACAAAGTGCAAGAAAAACAATCCGATACATTGGCAAGCTAAAGGTTCGAAGTACACCAGTGATCCTAACCTGTCTTTCCAGCTCCACTTTCACCAGATATGAGGACACACTGATCTCTGCCTTCATACTTCATGGCTCGATAAGCTGAGTCAGCAATAGCATATCTACACATACATAACATACACATGATACATGGCCAAGCAATCTGACATGGAATCAATAAGACATACACGAATCATATTATACAATCTGTCATTGGATCAAATTCGCAAATAAGGATATTATTGAACCACAAAATAAAATCAAGCATCAGTTGCTGTTAACGTAGCTCCATGCCAGTGTTGCAGATGAACCTGCCTTA
>WLWD01000584.1_pt1 | contig 74522 bp, 50 predicted proteins | sample 6712731 | NCBI WGS metagenome assembly WLWD01 (sample SAMN12718690, study PRJNA576275) | sponge metagenome | isolation source: marine sponge | host: Mycale hentscheli | place: New Zealand: South Island, Marlborough, Capsize Point | collected 2014-11-01
AAGAGGGAGTACCGAGGAAGATGTCGGTTCTGATAAACAAGAGCAAGTCAGGAAAATCGGGAAATGTGGCTATGGGGTTAGTCAATGGAACTAAGACTGAGGTTTTGATCAATTCTGGGGCAGAGTTGGGGTCTGTACCCAAGGCATTAGTGCCAGAGCAAGTTGTGCTATGTAGTGATGTGTTAGTAAAAGGTTATGGTGGGAGTGAGAAGAGCTGTAAGAGCTTCATGAGCGAGTTTATAATTGGAGGTTATAGGAAAGCGGTTACGGCAATCATAGACGAGAGTGAGATGCCGGGAGTGTCGTGTATTGTTCCTTTCTCTTTCTCGTTGACAAATGGGGAGGAGTCTGAAGCCTATAAGTGTGCTATTCAGGACTATGTGTCCCCGGTAAGAATGTGAACATGAATGTTCTGACTAGGAGTATGGTCAGGAAGGAGGAGGAGTTAGATAAGAGTGAGGAGAATGTAAGTGTGAACGACTTGTGGAGTGTGGTCACTCCTGAGAGTGGGAGTGGTAATGTACTGGAAACGGTGCAGGGAGCGAGTAGCCAGCCCGAACCCTGTATTATGCCTGAAGATGTGAGTAAGGTGGGGGAGGGACATGGGGTAGATGAGGTGGAGGCTATGCCGAAACCAGTCGAGCCCCAGGCGAAAGCAAGTGTAGTGTCAAGCACTAGTGAAAGTGTGAGTGAGTCCCAACCCCCTTGAGGAGTTGTTACAATTGAGTGGCGAGGAGGCTAGGTTATGTGAGTTAGCCAGTGAGATTGGCCCTGTGAAGGAGGGGTCAGACGGGGTGGAGTTCAGGAATGAGTTGTTGAAAGATGAGAGTTTGAAAGATTGGCGAGAACTGGGTAAAAGAAATGAGAGGGGATTTAAGTGGAAGAAGAATATGTTAGTGAGGTGTATGTATGTCACCTGGGAGCAATTCAGAGATGTATTGGTGTTGCCTAGAAGTTACCGAGCCAGAGTGTTGGAGTTAGGGCACGAGAGAAATGGGCACTTGGGGGTGGAGAAGGTGAATGCCATGATTGCGAGATATTTTTTTTGGCCGGGAATGGCGAGAGACATAGTAGATCATTGTACTAGCTGTGTGGTATGCCAGAGAAGAAGTAAACATAAGCCCAGACGTGCTCCAGCCGTGGAGAGGCCAGTGTTGACTGAGCCCTTCGAGTTGGTTGCGATCGACCTTGTAGGTCCTTTGCCTAAGGTAAGGGTGGGTGTAGATACCTACTGACGTACGTGTGTCTAGCCACTAAGTGGCCTGAAGCGGTGTCTCTGAGAAGTATAACGGCTAAGGCTATGGTTGAAGGTTTGTGGTCCATCTTCTCGAGGACCTCAATACCTGAGAGAATACTGAGTGATCAAGGGAGCCAGTTCTGTGGGAAGGTAGTTAGGCAGTTGTGTGAAATGCTGGGAATCCAGAAGATGAGAACGTCTCCATATCATCCAGAGAGTAATGGCGCCGTTGAACGGATGCATGGCACCTTTAAAGCTATATTGGGAAAGTGTGTGAGTGATAGGGTTGACTGGGTTGGTCAAATCAGTTTTATTCTGTTTGTGTTGCGGCAGATGCCACACGCAGATTCGGGATTTAGTCCCTTTGATTTAGTTTATGGCTTCCACGTGAGGACACCGTTAGATGCCCTGTATCATGGGTTATATGAAAGGGAGAACGAGAAGTTGGGTGTTTGTGATTGGGTGATTACTGTTGCAGAGAGACTTGAGAGGATGAGAGACTGTGCGGCTCTTAAGAGTGCGAAAGGACGTGAATCCATAATGTTGTATTTAAATAGGGGAACCAAGTTAAGAGAGTCTAAGGTGGGTGAGTTAGTGAGTTAGTGTTATACCGTGTTCCAGGGATGACTTGTAAACTAGCCGATTCCTGGGAGGGACCATATAAATTTTTAGAGAGGAAGGGAGAGGTTAATTATAGGATTGGTAAGGTGGGTGCAGAGAGGCATGTAAGGTGGTCCACGTTTAACTGTCTTAAGATTTATAAGGAGAGATTTGAGATGTATAGGTTGGATGTTGTATTAGATGAGCAGAGTGATATGGGTTGTGTTTTAAATGGTATTTGTGATGGGTATAATGAGAATGAGATGACTAAGGTGTTAGATGAGTTTGAGGAATTGCATAGTTAATGGGGAGCTGAAAATCTAGCTCCCTACATTTAGAAAAACCACCTTACCTCCTCGTCAACTATTTAACTATAACAAGTAATGTCCCCTTTAACATCTCATGTCCCTTTTAACAACCTAGTTAAGCCTCTGTAACTTCAAAGATGCACATTCAATGTACTACATTGTGCCTAACACCTCTATCTGTTTCCAAGCAGGCAGTTGACACGATCTATTTCAGGAGGCAAGGGGAGAGGAGAGGAGGAGGCTTTTGCCCTCAATTCAGGGTGCAGTACCACTTGCAACTGCAGCACTAAACCGCAGATGGAGGAGTTATGCTATGTATTTATTTCTCGTTGTCTGTTCGATGTACGCTTACTTTGTTGTTGCAGTTGAAACAGACACCAACAGACAGCTCTTATAAACCAAGTTTCAAGAAAAAAGACCAACCAGGAACTGAGAAACACCAGTACAAATATTACGGCTATTCAGTGAAATTCAGGGGCGACCGTTGCAGTTACGACTCAAAAATTTTCCCCCAGCAGTATACTATGGGCTTCCCAACAACATTACAATGCCATATTTTTTATATTAGTATTTATTTTCCATTTTTATAAATATTCTTATATTACTTTTTTTGTGTCCTATTAAAAAAACAACAACTCGGTGTAATGTTGTTTTTTAATGTGACGTGTACCCTGTGTACAAATATGAGTTCATTCTGGCCTTCCAATACATCTGAATTTCAAATTTTAGATACCGAAGCTAATTATTGATTCATATTCATTTGATTTTTCGACCCTGCCCCCACTCTGAGCGTGCAATTCATTGTGACAAAATTCCGGATGGTGATGGCTCTAATTAGAACTGATAAGCAAACACTGAAGGAAAGTTACTGTGCAAGTGAGCCCGGCGCGGAAGAGTAGAATACTTCTGGAATGTACTGGAGGGTCCTAGACGATGAAGAAGCGGTGGCGTATTAATGAAGCCTGGAGTCACTAGTTTAGAATAGATATATCATGGCTCACAGCTGCAGGATAATCTGCTTGGGTGTCTTTGGAGAGCTTGACTAATTGGTGAAGCGGGTGGAAGTTATAAGCAGTTTCAGTGTGTTAACTTCAACTTCTCAGGAGTTTTTTAAGGTAATTTTTTTCCATTCCTGTTACTGTTGTTAAAGATGAATAATTATGATAATGAATGTGAATTATTACATTTGTTATTTATTTTAGTTACTCACTAATTTAAAATTTTATTTCTAATATTTTATATTTATCATTTCGGCTATTTATTATCAATTATTATTAATTATATATTTAAAATAAACCTGTATCAAATTTTAGATCATAGTACTTAGTCTAATCTACCTCACAGGAAAAAAAGGTGCTCGCATGCTCTTCATAGAAATAGGTGGGCTCCCATATCTCAAGAGAAGACGCAACCTTACGGGCAGGTTTTGTGGTATTCTACTGAATAACTTGATTACCACAGGTTCTGGGTTGATACTGCACCTTTAAGATCCAGTTTGCCTCCCTCCCTAAGATTTGGATGATCCAATATTTGAGAACCAAATAAACTAGAACACCCATAGGTGTGAACCGTCAGCACAATCTCAGCACATCCACTCTACTCAAAAAAAATAAACTAACACAAAAAAAAAAACGGCTTAAGTTTATTGAAAACTATGTGTAAAAAATAGTAAGCTACCATGCAAGGCTCAAAAGAGAATAGTTTTTCTGGAGAATAGTCCAAACTGAAAATTCTGACATTTTAAGGGACTTTGTACATTGGTACAGTTTGATATTATCAATGGCTGCCAGTTTGGAGACGTGTTGACAGACAGACAGAATGAATGAGTGAACAGACTACTGTAACCCTCACGCACATGCGATTCTGAGGGTTAATAATTTAGTAGATGTTTTTTTATCGGATTTAGACAAATAAAAGTTAAGTCTGGATCAGGGACCGCCTCCCAGGTGAGCTGAAGATAGCAGTCCAGACAGGAGGACGTCGGTGAGGATAAACAACAGTAGCCAACAGCAACCATTCATGTTTAATGAACCGTTGAATTGTTTATTTACACACTTGGTGTTAATTAGTGTTTACTGCGAATCTTGACTATAACTTATCTTAATTAAAATTTAACTCTACACTTGTCAACCAGGGCTAGCTAGGATAAGTGTGATAGTAGCTAAGGTTGGGGCAGAAATCGGCACAGTGGAGTACACAGAAAGTTGTGGTAAGTATACATTACCACAAAACCTCGTGGCATTTTTTTGCTATGAATTTATTTTTATAGTGAGTGGGTCTAGAAAAAGGGACCTTATGACGCAAAGGAAAAAAAATGAGCTATCAGTAAGCTACACTTCACCTCCACTTAGTGCAAAAATACTGGGGGGTAAACCTTCAAAGCAGAGAACTGGCAGTTGAACTGGGCTGTATTCAGCAAAACAATTGAACCAGAAATCGAGAAAACATATTTGAATTGTCACTTCCAGTATAATTGACATTCCGTTTACTTACCCGAGTAACGAATATAATCAAATCTTGCAGCCGCATGATGTTGACAGAGTGAATGAATGAACGAATGACAAGATGATGACTGTAACCCCTCAAGAGCACACTGAAGGTTAGCTAACACAGAAAGTCCCTTTCATTACTGTATACAGTGCCATTAGTATGAATGAGAGTAGTGTGGATTCTGCCCGGATGAGGTAATTTAGCTGCTTGCTCTGGGGTAATAGTGCCCAATTCAGCATCACATCTTTGAATGGAAGTGTTAATAGATATTACATTAACCACTCATTCATACTGTCAACCATTGCACTTGTCAGGTTTCCATGGACTACTCACTGAATTCATACTAATGAAACACACAAACTCTTGCTACAAGGATGTGCTCCTTGACCATGTTACACAACACAAGCACACACATACACCATTCAGACTGCCCTATCACTAAAGCGTGTAGCCTCTAACACAAGTATTGTGTGCTTGCCTTCTGAGTATTCATGTCCTTAGCAACCTCCATTGATGATTCTCATGTCATCCCTGCATCACATAGAGATATTAAATAGTTTACAATCAGTGACAAAATTTCGCTTCTATACCAAGTTGTGGCGAAACACATTGAATTTTCAGTAAATTAGTAATTCGCACTTTATATCTTAAAATCTCAATTTCTTAAAGTGAGGCTGCTAACTCCACCCAAAAAATATATATTCCTTCACACACTTGGGGAGGTTGAGTACTACACTAATACAACTAGCTACTGTTTGAAACCAAACACAACAAGAACCTCCCACAGTAAAAAGTGAGCTAATTCTTAAAACGTAAAATAAAATCTTATGCATATAGATAATATTGTACCATAGTAAGTTCAAACCTCCCAATCAAATTGCTCAAAATGCGGTGAATATATTTCATGTATACCTCATAGGCAGCGTATTTTTGCCCCGAGCTTCTTTAAACGGTCCAATTAAATTTACGATTGGTTGCATTTCCTATGGCCTAAAGCCATGGTACCAGTCAGCTGCACCACTCGGTACGGTCCGTACGGAACTTACACTATCCTCGGGCCTTCAGCTCTCGGTTGTGTAAATCCCATAATTACCTTTACCTCACGATGTAACCTATACTTATTTCCAATGCAAAAATTGCACACAATATAAGAAAAATAAGGAAGGAGTTCTGAGGATGATTCACATCTTGTGACTTTGTGGGACCTTCATCTACACTTATGTAAAGCTAGATCATTCTATTCACAACCTCTATGTCTACCATTGAGCTAACATTTTACAATCAGGGAAATATTTTGAGCAAATCAATAAAATTCTAATTTGAAGGGGGCATAATGGAAATTGAGGGAGTCATCTGTATGAGTAATAGCACGGGAAACCGTTCTGTTCGGGATTAATTGTACGAGTAACGCGATTGAAATAGCATGAGGTGAAGCCAAGTGCTATTTCAATTGCTTTATGAGTGCTATTGATCCCCAGTAGCACAGGTTACCCATGCTATCACTCATTAATAGTAGGTCAGGTCAGTTTTTGTTTTGTTTCGTTTTCAACCTACGGCCCCTTCTAATCTGTTGAAAAACATTCTGTCTAATACGGGTAGAGCTTCTGTGGTAAAGAATGACATTGTCTCCAACTAGAAACAACTTGAACTCTACGTTTCCAAGATTAATGCTGCATGCGTGCGCACTCACCCGTACTATTTCACTTAGCTACCATGGTATTCACTTAGTTTCCACTTAGTTTATGTGCTATTTCACTCAGTTACATGCTATTCCACTGTTCCAGTGTGATTTCAACTGAATAACAATTTTTCCCTTATAGTTTGGAATGGGAAATTCATGTGCCATACTATTAAGAATGAAATAGTTTAAAAAAATATTTTTTTTGCTTTACAGGGTGGGGGAGCCCAAATGGTCTAGAAAAACTCAGAACAAAATGAAAATAACTGCAGGAATAACAAAAGATCTGGCCTAAATAAGGTAAATAAACGATCCACAATATACTAGCTCAAGCTATGTTTCAACTATTAACTAGTTTCTTAAACACGAAGGTGTCGTATAAAAGGAGGGTAGCCGGGGACATATTTCGCGATAAGTGGAAAATGGGCGCTGACAGTTTTTGTCACCGACTCCCCTTTAGTAGCATTACCGCAACTTAGCGCACACAAAAGCTTGGAAACAAAGCCATGAGCATCTTAGAAGACGAAATAAAATAAAAAACAAGGGAAAAAACAAGAACAAATGGCGGGATCTAAATAGAAACGAAAAAGTACTGTTTGCCATTGACGCAGCTAATTCAACTGCAAAAGATATACAGCGTGCTGTCAGAGTTCTCCAAGATACTATCCTGAGGGTTCATCTTCAATCAAAAAATACTTTGGTACATACACATGGCATTGATAGATGGACTTGAGTATTACTCGCAAAAATGATTACATATACATAGCTGTTTTTTAGTTAGGGCACTTGTTGTAAACATGGTGTGGATCGACTTGAAAGGATAGTGAACTACGTATAATGGAGGGTTCTCTTGACTTTATTTTAATTTGAATAGGAGCTAGAGGTAAAAGGGCATGCCTGGGATTCTTCCATTTATACCCGGACCTCCGAAAGGAGTTCAGAATGTGGTATACGAGGCCACAGATTTCCCGTACGAAGAATAGCATTGAATTATAAAAACGACCTCTACGTTTAACAGGTCACTTGAATCCATAATAATAAAATTAGCAGGTAAAGGATAATCACCAGGACTATGATATGACAATTAGCAGGTGAATGACATTGACAGCAAGATTAAGTTAAATCTTGCAGCTTAAACTAAACTGGTCATTAGATAAAATACTCTATAGAATTTGATAAATATACTGATGACTCATGTAGAGATCTGGCCAACAAATACACATCCATGAAGCCAGTAAGTAGCTTCTTACCCAGTAGGAGGAGCTCATGACAACAGAATGAGACGTGAAATTCGTTGCTTATTATCCATACTGAATTAGACTCCTACATCACAAATAGTAAATATTCAATAACTATTGGTGAGCTTAGAAAAAACAACAACAAACAACCTAGCTATTATATAACTGAAGCACCTACTCGTGAACCCTCAGCACTACTATGCACTAGCTAGCTTCTACAAAATCATTTCTCAGGCAACAAGAATAATAATTTATTTGGCTATTCATAGTCAAATAGCAATACTGCTCCAGCAATGAAACTGGTAGATGTAAATGTTATCTTCATAAGGAGTAGCTAAATGCAGGAGCACAAAGCCAACCAGAACCTCAGGTACGCCTAATGGTTATCATCACATATGCTTGAGGCTTGTGAGCAGACAAGAAATTAGTAAATTAACACTGGTGGACATTACAGATGAATGGAGCATAAACCACTGCCTCAAATCTCTGCAAAAGGCTTAGGAAGTCTAACACAAGATTTTCAATAGAACACTCACAACACCACTGAACTGATACATGTGCCTTTACCATGTGACAACAGTCAATATCCTGAACAGTCTAATACCATGCAACTGATGCATATGATGCCATATGTAATAACCAAGTCAAGCCTTCACCTGTACCATATCTATAATGACTTGTAATAAAACCAGCAACCTGTTTTGTTTTTGTTTTTTCGTTTTAAGGCCATATAAACACAATGTGTCTCCTGTTATTCCTCTCACCCTACATAATAGCAACTCAAAGGTCACACAGATGTCACGTAATCAGTTATGCACTGGTCATGATCATAAAATCTTCCAATCACCTCAAACATAACTACACGAAACTAAAACAAAGGGACCACATACCTTCCCAATTGAGGCTTACGTCTAAGTAGTCTCTAGCTCGAGTGTGTGCACACACTTACCCTATGCTACCGCCTCAGAAACAATGATAAACTACAATTTCCCAAAATCTGGTCCATCTGTCCAATAGCATATGGTAGTACAGCTGGGAGATATACCGATATTATCATTGCACTTTGACAAAAGCTCTATACCATAGAGACAATGTTTCAATTGTAGTCACACGGTATTACCAGTTTCTCACCAAACGTTAACACAGGTCACAAAATTAATGTGGAAGCATCATGGCAAGACAATTATGAGGTACAGCTGCCTTTGTTGCCTGTAAACTGGAATGTAGTTAATACCGACTATTTTGTATAACGACTATTTTGTACAATGACTATTTTGTACAACGCCGTACTTTATATATCGAGTGCATGTAACCACCGAGCGTGCAATTGATTTACGCATGCCGTTTAAATTCCGGATTTGGGCAGGTGTTTTTGTTCTAAATGGTGCGCAACAATAACTGAGTTGCAAAAACGCAGAAAAAGAATGCCACAGCATTGCTGAAGAAATTGTGGACATTGGTACATACTATTGTTTTCCAGTTCTATCGCTGCTAAGCATGGTAACATTTCCAATCTGCTCATTCATCTGTCTTCATAAGAAGCTTAACTGGCCAGAAACAATCACCAGTATACATTTATAATGCGATACTTCACTTCTTTCAACTCCTTTAACTTACCCTATAAAGCAAACTACATCAATGTCTGCAAGAAATTATTTGCTCACGTGATTATGATGTGACGCTAGGGGGCGTTGCCACAAAAGCTGGTACCTACGCAGAGCTGAAGCTTCGCATTTTCTCAAGAATCAGCCCGAATTAAAAAAAAGCATAATATAAAAGGTCTTAAATTTAAATCGTCATTGTGAGTACCATACCTAAATCAACAGTTAATTGTCAGTAATCTCCAAAATCAGAGCGTGACAGACCAACAGACAGACAGACAGACAGACATACAGACAGACAGGATGACTACTATAACCCTCTCACGCATGAGCGCTGAGGGTTAATCACCATCATTTGCAGACCAACACAACCCACATACTCTATTATATACATTACACACACAGCTCAATGTCCTTAGACCATAATTCATTGTAATTAAATGCATTTTGATAGCAGACTGAAATTTAAACCTTTGTGGGTCATGATCATTGATCATACTTGTGCGTTAAAAATAGCCTCAAATAAATCACATACATACCTGGGTACACCTCCTGACACATCTCACTTCAATGAATTGAATTGTGTATGTAGTGGAGAAAGTGTAGTTACAGTGTCAACTTCACAAAATAAATTACAGCTGCTCAGTCCAGGTACAAGCCACCACATCTAACCACATACAACCACATACATCATATACAGCTCAGAGACTGAACTCTGTCTGTAACAACACAATGCATGCACACACTGCAACTATTGAAGGTGTAAAAACATTAGTGTACCAAACAAATAATAATAAAACATTACTTGCTGACAGACCTCTTCCTCATTATGGAATGAAGTCTTAGTTTATTTTAGGCCAAACAAACAAAATACCTTGTTTCTCATCTGCACCTTCCTGGGTGATACAGCCACTTCATAATTTATTATGCAGGTCAAGCCCACTGCTTTAACCACACCCCTACTACCTCATACTTGTTATATACCATTTCAATATTTTTCCTATAGGTCAACTACATTATCACAATTTCCAATATAGAGTTGATGAGAAACAAGAAATGTGGTTTCAATTCACACTATAATTTAGTACACCATCAGGCCAGCTATACATTGCACAAATGAAGACATGCTACAGGTGCATTTAAGAGGCTTTGGATTCATCTAAAGGAAGGTGAGTGGCTACAACTTGTGAAGAATAAAAGTGATCTATATCAAAAATTGTAAACACTATTCCTAAAGAATATTTCAAGTTATGTAATACGCAATCACAAAATGAAATAAAAATCACTTGGAAGTCTACACTACAATACAGGCTTCCATACTTACACCAGCTTGCAAGTGGTTTTTTCCTTCATTTTTCTTCTTTTCTTAATGCTTATAGCAGATACACGGCAGAATAAGACCATCTTGGTATTTGGCAAAACTAAATAAAAATAGTTATTCTTATTACTAATGTTTAACTGGCTAGTCAATAATTCAGTCGCTATATGGAGTAAATCATCAGATATTTCTGTGATCTTAATTTTTTTACCTGATCATTTAAACTAGAAATAAGTTTACTTTAGCATCCTTAAGCTCTACTACACTTCAATATCACTTGAGTGGGATAGACTAGATAGGTTTCACTTAGTGTCAATCTAAATTACTATTTTTAAGAAACATTTCATGTTGTGTGTGTGGTCCTATAAAATGAGACCATACACACTATACACATAATTAAACGTAAGTGCAACTAGAAAACTAAACACTACTAATCTCTTTGCTACATCACCTATCCAAATAATAAAGAAAGCTCAGGGTACAAAATTTTACTATTATTAGCAAGAGCCAAAGTAACACTAATGCTGTACAGTCACTAGTCTCACAAGAGCTAGTTTGTATGCAGTTTCAAACTCCCCACGAAACCCCTAACCTTCTTCTAGCGTTGCTATCGCAGTCTCTTTCATATTCACCAGACACTCCTAGCATCAAACTCCATCCAGAGCGCACGCGGTAGCAAAAGCATGGCCAATCTCAGAAGGCGTGGACTGTTGCTATAGTTACAGTTACTTAAAAAAAAAACAATCGGAAAGTTCGCTGATGTTTCGTAAGTGGGACAGTATTAAGCTCGTTAGCTTTTTTGGGGGGGGGAGAGAGAAACTGTGAGACTGCAGACATATATGTATATATAATATATATTGCCCTCTCTCAAGATAAAGCATCTTTAAAGTGTTCTGATAAACCCTTCATTATCTCTTATAAATATTCATGCAAATGTCTCCTCTTGGGACTCATGGGCTGAGCTGCAAGTTCAGTGTAGGCAGACATTCTAAGTAAACTGTTTTAAATGATATCATCCACCTGCTTAGTCAGCTGCTAAAGTCCCCTCTAGATTGAAACCTCCTGGCTTTTCCAGATCCAATGGTAAATGACCGAATTGCATGATTTTAGTGCCATGGAATGCTGGAAGACCTTTTGTATAGGATGATGCCACCTGTCCAGACACTAGGCAGATGTGTCTCTGGCAACTGGTGAACTATGTGGTACTAGCTACTTCCTTCAGAAACTCTCAGTGGCAGTTCAGCTGGGAATGCCGCAGCCGTTTTGGGTTGTGCCTATCCATCCTTGGATTTTTAATAATTAAAAAATGGTTATTATTATTATTATTTTATTATTATTTATTAATAATTGATAATTGTTACTAATGTTAGCTTCTTAAATAAAGTTAAAAGTTTGTTTGATATAGTTTTTAGTGATTGATATAGTGAAAGTTTTATAGCTCTACTGACCAGACTTCTGAGTTGAGTATTCTGCATGCCTCCAGTGATCGTTAATTCAACTAAAACATCTGCTACTGACATAACAAGCAGTACTTTTAATTGCATTGCCTAAGATGTTACTTTCAAAAAATGATAGTAAGATTAATATGAAAGTCACCTTGAACACCATGTCACTTCTCCAAACTATACTATGCTATGATGCAAATTGTGTTATCCACAGTTACACCACACTAAAGGCTACATGCCTGAGCATGACTCCTAGGTTGGTCTTTGTAGCTATACTATGTTATTAATAATGGATACATTCATGTGTATTAGGTATTTTTCAGTCAGGTCATTTTTATTTTTTCTTGACATGCCCAGTTATGAAATTCTTAGCCATTACAAGGCAGTATACAACAGTATATTATTCATACATCTCATTCAAGAGATCAGTATTATAACTTACTATAACTATAACATGTATGTTACAACTGAATTTTAAATGAGTTGAGTTAGTGTTTCCAATAACGTGGAGGAATCTGGGAGTTAAACTATTTGAAATATATGGTTTCTTCACTGGTCGCAGCGTAGGGTATGTTATTATTACTAGAATTTCGCTGGGGCTGCACTTCGGTGCTCTTCTTTACATTTGATAAAGTTATAGCAACCGCCATAGCGTATCAAAGTCTAAGTATATTAGAAAACAAATTAATGACATGAAACCAAATTGATGATTGTGAGTTCAAAAAGAAGTGTACAAATGAAGTGGGATATGATAGAATGCATGACAACAGGTGTAAATTAACAAGTTAAGCTGGAATGTTCATGGTGTCTTTTCCAGTCATCTTGAGGGGGGGCAATTCATTCTTGGTCTGGAAGATCCGTTAGCCAGAGTGGCTTTTTATGGGCACATGTACATCTATATAGTTGAGCAGCAGTCTTCCTCCTCTGCTCTTCCTTCTCCAGCCCTCTCTTTGCCTCGTTCTCCAGCCCTGCTGTTCACTTTCCCCTCCAGCTACTCCTGTCCTGTGGGGTCATGTACCACGTCTACTCTCTCTATTCAAATCGCGTCCTGTCCCTCCATCATCTTGACACACACACACACACAATAAAAAATATGTATATAAATACTCAGATATGTACTAGAACACCTGTTACACTAAAAATATCCATCTATTAATAATATAGAATAAAGATGACCTTTGATCATTGAGACCACCTACCTTGGTGATGGCATGAGATTGACAGTTTGATTGAAACCAAGCGAGGTTTTGGTTATTTAACAACCGGATGTGAGTGCTACAGCTTTTTTTTTTTTTTTTTTAAGTCTGCTACAGTTGATACACAATAACTCAGCAAATGCAATTGTAACTGCCACCTAGAAAATAATATGCCAGTACTCATTTCATGACTACAACTGTGTTCATTACCTTACCACAACCATAGTCTTGCCTTAGTTGAAAAACAATAGAAATAATATTTCACAGAAAACACACACACATATTATATGCCCATGCAATGTGCTTAAAAGGATCTCTGCATGAGGTGGAATAGCTGTGGTGAAGAGTTGCCAATGATTGAGTACGTGTCACTATAATCGGCAATAGCAGTCTTAATTGAGTGCTGAGACTCTCTGCATGCTGATTCCAAAATTACTGCTGCCTAACTCTCAGCTATTTGGCCCAGGCAGTAACAACAGACACAAAATCCAAACTGTAATAGTGCTGCCACAAACTTACGGACATACAATACACACACATATAATAATTGTTACATGAGCAAGCATGATGTGGTGAGACATTTCATGAGCAGGCTGACTTATTTTCATGAGCCAAAGATGAGCGAAAATAAAGCTTGCAGAATGAATTATCTTGCTACGCCTGTGTATACTCTATGCTAGATAAATATATATCTTCACTGCAAACTAAGCTTGTAAAGTTGGTAGTGTTAGTTCAAAAGGGGCTCTTCCACACTGTTAGCCAATGTTTATTGGCTGCTTTGACCTGGATAGATAGTTCTTGTAGAGAAAGATAGCTGGGGAACTAGTAAGATTGGTGATTGCTACAGTACTACCAGTGTATTTGAAGGTAATGAGCTTGTGCAATTCAGCGTGTGATATTGTGAAATATGCCATGGGTCATAAACTTGAAAATATTATTGTGAAGATATCGAGCATGGAATAAAATATATTATGGACAATTAAAAGAATGCTATCATTTTACTCTGCTGCGCTAGTGTGCGGATAATTATTAATAAGTATATGTGAATGTATGTATGTATGTATGTATGTATGTATGCAGTGTGGATGATAACTATACGTCAATGCTCAGACAAACGTCAAAACAATTTAACCTTGGTGTGATATTTAAAAATCTGGTATGACAAATGTTACTATATTTTCATTGCTTTACAGACTGTGCACATGTAGTACATATTGGTATTGCTTTATAAGCTTCAAAATGAGTAAAATTAATTCATATTATTGATCAATCATATTTAAAGAATTGATCATCATTTAATTATTGTGTCAATAGTTCTGTGAAAAAGTATATTGTCTTGTTCGTGGCCTTAGCTTGTTGTGAGTGCAGTAGGTCACTGAGAGTTAATGCGGAAGTGTACTGTTGGGCTAAAATCATAAACTAAAACTAGAAGCCAGAGTGCAAAGAAAAAGGGACAAAAGAAAAGAAGAATGCCCAGTTAAAAAAACAACAACAACAACAACAACAACAAAAAAAAAATAATAATAATAAAAAATAAAAAATGGAGGAAAATAAAGTGTCCTTGCCAAGGATTGAACCATAGTTGTTAACATTGAACTTTGAAGCAATGGCAAAGGAGGTAAAAACTGCTAACTGATATGCCAGAAAAACACACCCGCAAAATGCATGATTATAACCAGATCTGATTGATTATATGTACTTACGTATGGGTGTGGCTAATCCAATAAATATAAGTTGTACAATGGAGGAAATGATACTTTTGTGCACCACATGAACACTATCAAACACATGCACACACACTTCATCACCTACATGTTCAAACCTTCTTACACCAAATCATTATTCACCTAGGTGATACAGGAAGCCCATTACAGCACAAAATGGGTATACACATTGGCAGTATACTCATCACACATGTATGTGCACATGTGTGTGTGCGTGTATATGTACACAAGATTTTGAATGTGGAAAGAAATTAGTGATAATAGTCCAAATTTTTAAACTATAAGTTTCACTCTATATAACTTCAAGTGCACATAGTGTGCACTAAATGGATTGAATAGCCAGTAGTGTATAATTACTTAAAATCTATTGCAAATACATCTTTACTAGAATGCATTGTACTAAATCGTAATACTACTATAGGAATGAGTACCAACAGGTCGTGAATGCCAGTAGAGATTGACATGTTCAATTGGTTATATAGTACGCATCGCACGGACACACATGGATACATTACGTGGTATTACAAGATAAAAGTGGGCAGAGACAAGTATACTCAGGGTGTAATATGTATGCACTCATAATGATTACAGGACTAATATTAGCCAAATGACGGCGAGTTACTCGAGTCACATATCACAGGGGTGTCGGAACAGGTACGGCAATGGCCACACCAATATTTTAAAACAAGGGGGCGTGTCAGCCATTTTTCACTTATAGCGGAACATGTCCCCAGCTACACCGCCATAATACATGTATGCGACCTCTTCGTTTAAGACTTATAGTGACTCGTAAGACATGGACAGCCACACTACTTCTAATGGTGCCATGCTATTCCAGAATTGGTAATGGTCATGAAAAGTGCCTGAAAATACCCAGTTGCCTGCCTGCAGGAAAAAAAATAAAAAAATAAAATATTATTAGTGAGCGGAGCGAGCGAGACACTCTCAGGGGTAACACAATTGAAAACCGGGAATGTTTGTTTGTTTATATGTTTGGACGTACGTATGTCATTTTGTACTTTGACCCTCTCGTAATTTCGAGTTGACTCAGCGTTCGACCCCGTTCCAAACATCACTAAACAGTATCCTCCGGTTTAACCATTACCCGTATCACCCTAGAAATTGAATTGTTTACTGACACTTTGAATTTTTTTGTGGGTGCAGTTTAAACTCAAAAACTTACTGGAGTTCCATTTCTATCGAGTTAGTTGCGGTGTAGTTATAAGCCCTAAGCAACAGTATTTACTTGAATTTTCATTGTCAACTAGACTTACCACGAAGGTAAGTCTTGCGTACGTATGTTCAGTTATGTGAAAGTATTGTGCGTTACAACAATTACTAAGAATATTCCAAAGAAAAAGTTTAAAGAACGTGACTTGGCTTTTTGTTTCAATTCAAATAGTTTCAGGGAGTGGTTACTATGGCATTGAATGCCTTTACCGTATAATACATAATTTAAAAACTCCACCTTTTTTAGTAGCTTGAATATTAGAAGTTAAAACCAAACGTCTAACACTCCAGTGTAGTATTAGACTCGCTCGCTATTTGTGCTCAAGCACATCACTAGTTACATTTTCATGTTACCGAACTGGTCGTCATAAACTTGGCGGTGAAAGGGTTAATGAATCTTACATTATCTGGAAATCACAGGACCATAGAAATACTTGACTCCAGCCCCTGTGTAACAAATGACAAACTATCATGTGTACCATTACTTTTCTTCTTTCACTTTCATTTATTTCATTACTGTAGCTATGTGTGTGCGCGTGTGAGACCAGGTGATTGTGCATGGCTATCATCAGGTCATTGACCAAATGATCTGGGAACTCTTCACCTTTCATTTGAATTCAATACTTTACAAATGAAGAGTTGAATTAATATAATGTGTGTGTGTGTGTGTGTGTGTCCCGCCACACATACAAATGGTTTCAAAGGATTATTCTGTTAGTAAATGAAGTGACAAGAGTTCTAAAAGTTCAGACTCTAAGTCGCTCCCTATATATTTCAGGTTGTCTAAGTGTACATTAAATGGAAATATCCACAAGTCAATTAAAATGAGTAATAAATATAGTAAAAAAGAAAATAATTTCAAAAGGCCTCTTTCTTGTTATTGGAGTTAAGAAGTCATTCTAGAGTTCCTCACCTCTAGTTTTGAAGTCCAGGAGTCATCACGTGTACACCAGTGGAGTAGTCACTGCACTATTACACCTGCCACTTCACACTCCTACATTGAAAGTGTATGTCTCAAGTAAAACTAGCTCAACATAATTCAAGATTCTCGGATTTGTGTTGCGTGCTTGTAATTCCAACACTTGTAGACATTAAACAGGCTAGTTTAGTACAGTAGAAGTTGTTAAAATTTACACCTTCCATATTATATTATATTTATATTAACTACCACAAAACTTTATGAAAAATTGGGGCAAATGTCTCCACGAAAGTCAAACTAATATCTGGGATATGTGTGTGTGTGTTGTGAGTGTGTGTGTGTGCATATGTGGATGATGGGGGGAGGGGAGCAAAGGGAAGCAAAGTACTTCCCTGTCTAACTCAAGTACAGTGGAGCCTCCCTATTCCAAATAATCTTCCATGCCCCTGGACAACAAAAAAGCCACAAAAGTTTACCAATTGATGAAATCACAAAGAAATCATTTCCTTAAAAGATATTACTGCTCAGTGTCATAATTGAGCAGCACAATAGATAATACAGGCTAAGCATCCCCAATGCACTTGCCACAGTCTGCCTTACGCTGCTCATACGGAAAGAAGTTTATTACAAATGACGCTGATTAAATTAGACTAAGATTTAGGTTAGCCACAGTTATCTAATGATGACTAATTGACATTTGGAAGAAAAAAAAAATCATATCTCAATGTATTCTTTTTTTTTCTTCTTGTAAATATTGAGTACAATTAATTTTAGGATGTCTTTAATCCCTAAGGGGTGGGGGAAGGGCGGCAAACTAGATTTAAGAAGATGTACAAGCCCCCACCCCTCCGCTCCCTGAAAAAAAAACAACCCTGGTTTTACACAAGATAGAACAATACCATATAACTGTGGTTAGGAAGAAAACCGATGGGTCTAGCCACTAGTACTACGGCTTCAAGCCATGAAGGCTGAAACATCATCCCTGAAGTTAGTACAGCTAGCAACAGTCTTAGTGGTAGAATATGAGAATGAAGTTAAAAGTCATGCAAACACGCACACACATACAAAGCTCAACCGTGGTAATTATATATGCAATTTGGCAGCGAGCGAGACACTATCAGGGACAACACAAAAAATCAGGGATATATTATTGTATATATCATATATGATTGGACGTATGTATGTACTTTGACTCACATTTGTTGTGTTCATTCGTTACCTTGGTTAACAACGCGCTGTTTGTCATCACTGTTCATACTTGAAAATTCATTGCCCAAGCCACCAAGAGACTACACTGTAAATTTTGTGTTGGTATATATCCAGTGAACGCGTGCATGTGAGAGTGTTGTGTTATATGTGCTGACTAGCTAAGAACAAACAATAAATATACATTTGCTGCTTTATGTGTTAAGCTTCTTAGGTTCCTTCCTGTTTCTTTTGTTAGTAAGCAAGTCTTATATAGAGTTAGAATTTATACAGCGCAATAATTCCTTGGAAAAGCTTGTTTGTTTTTTTAAGTCCCAAAAATTGCTGTGAGTGGTCTCGTACGCTAATTTAATTAAGTTGGCCGTGTAAATTGTTTAAACAAATTGTGCATGATGATTTTTATGAAGATGAATTTTTACCCTTTCACCTTATATGTCAATTTTTTTTTTACTGAAGCACATCACAAGCCTTTTCCCCTAGGACTGTGTATATGAGTGGGTGTGTATGATTGTGTGCTTGCGTACTTGAGCTACAGCAGAAGGATGGGTGTGTATTCAGTGAAACTACACCACCTTGACTACCATACAAAAAACATTGTGTACTGGCTATAAATTATTTAATACGGATAAGCTTTAAATAAGAATAAGAACAAAACAAAAACAAAACAAATGAAGCACCAAAGGTGCGAACCCTCAGTGCTATTAAACATTACCTAGCTATTATAATAATATAATCTCCTTAAAAAAGAACAAAGCAATCTGTTAGCTATTTTAATGAGGCATCAATATAGCTCAAGCAATGAAAACAGTACATGGAAATGCTGTCTTCATAAGAGAAGCTAAACTAGCCAGAAACACTCTGTTATAGTTTTTCAACGTGAACTTCACTTCATTCAAATACGTTGGTTAACTTCCCTGAGCATAAAGCAAACTACACTGCGGGCTGCAAGAAATTATTTGCTCAAGTGATTATGATGTGACGCTAGGGAGCTGAAAGCTTCACGTTTCATCAACAATTAGCCCCAAATAAAAAAAAAAGTAGCACAATAAAAGGTCCTAAATCTTCTTTCTGAATAAGTTTATACCTAAATCAACGGTTAATAGTCAGTAATCTCCAAAATCAGAACATGACAGACAGACTGACAGGGCAACTACTACTACCCTCTTGCGCATGCACTCTTAGGGTTAACAAACAAACAAACAAAAAAAAACAACAACAACAACAACCACCAACCAACATTGTCTGTTGAATTTTTTTTTAGCAAATTAACTGTCTACCAGTCCCACACATCGTGACTTATAAGACCTGCAACTACCTCTATGAGGTCATAAGACTTACATTTGGTAATGGTCATCAATACTATACTGTATCATGCTAAGTTGCTTATGGCAGTAGTGGTTGTCATGGCTCCTATGACTTGTCCTAGTCTTATTCATGTGATTTTTTCTTCCCATCACTGCACACTGGTGGGACTAGCTAAAAATATTTGTACGCACATTTTATAGACACACACATTTAAATTTGACGTAAGACATACACATTTTATACATTCCCCCGGAATCCTGGGGAAAGATACCAAACAGATACGTTAGGGTAACCAGACCCTTCTGAGCAGAGCGATTAGGTAAAGGGTCTGGCCAGCGAGACTACATGAAACCATGGGCCTAAAACAAAGTAGAAAATATAATATGTTGAGTTGCATGCAATGATTATCTCCCCTTCATTGTCCAGGAGCACACTAAAGGATGTTAGGGTGGCCATGGGAAAAAGCTATGAGTGAGGATACTTTTGGTGGAGCATGGTTTAGAATAATTCAGTAACTAGAAACCATTCCAACATGCACCCACACTTTCTCACAAAGAAATGAAAATTTTCAAGAGTACTATGAAACAAACAAACTGATGAGACCTTGTCATACTAAAACTACCACAAAATATCACTATCATAACTTAGAAAAAATTGTTCAGGAAACACAACTTCACCAGGAAAAACAAATGACCTGGGTGACCCTGTGCAGCTAAAATACTTAGAAACCCACAGACTGCTAGCAATAAAACTACTTACCCAGAAGCATAAGCCAGGGTAGATAGCGAAAGCTTCCTTCAAGTTCACCAAGACACAGTAGCGTACCGTACCGTATTACGAATCAGTAGACTAGCGCGCAACAATAATTTAGACGACCACTTCCAGTCGAGAGTTTTAATGGTAAAGCGTTTTTAACTTATTTAACCTGGCGATACTTACCTACACATAACTGGAAAAGGGTTTTCCATGAGATAATGCAGTATCTTTGCGAGGCTGCTGGGGAGGAAACAGCGTTATTTTAACGGTCCAGCGTCTAGCGCAGCGAAGTACTTAGGGCCTGAGGGAGGTAGTTCACGATGCACAGAGCCGCCTATGTCTACGCAACAGTACATAGCCTAACAAACATTTAAAGTAGCTACATTTTCATCAATTCCGTTGGAGGGACATTATAAACTCAAGGTGGGGTCACTATCTAATTGTGTCTTTCTCTGGAAGGACCTGGGACCTGAGTGATCAAGCAAAAAACTACACCAGTTATAAAACTGTGCAGTGGTATGCACACTGGATATGCTGGCGCTTATGAGGGATTCTTCTTCAATTAATCATCAGCCAAGTTACAGTTCCTAGCTTTCTAATTTCGCTTAATAATATAATGCAAGAAGTTAACTAAACAATTAGTTAAATGCATTTAATAGTTAACTAACAACATTTGGACCCTTCAGTAAACCATGAGTAAAACAAAGGTGTAAAAAAACAGACCTGTAAAACTACAGTAAAACATGGTACAATGTTTTACTTAAGGTTTCCTGTCAAGTAAAACGAAGTATGTTTTACTAAATGAGTAAACTATGCAGTAAATCTTTAGTGTAATAGTTTCCTCAATTTAGTAAAACAAGCACCTTCAAGCAGTGGAATGCATAACAACTGCATGGCCTTCCTACCTATATGGTGGTATATTATATACCTTACAGCACAACTTTTTGTACATGCATCTCAGGATATGGAATGTGTGCAATTGGATCTAATGCATCTATAAGTAGAGGCCATAGTCGCAATAGCATTCCCTCAATGTGTAACGGGTTCTGATATTCTTTACTCCGATTTTACACTTGCCAAGTTAGTATACTCATGTTTGCTATTGCTGCCTTCTACTTATTTAAACAAAACTGAATAAAAATAATAATATACATCAGTTTTAGTAACAGGTCCTCAATCACACCACAACAGAACCAAGCAAGCTTACTGCTAACACACACCCATTTTAAACTTTGATTTTCTGCAAATAATTGTAGCATGTCAGTCTACTAGATCATATGAGTGTGAATGAAACGAAATCAGTGAAATGACAACTAGTACAGCTAGTTTGTAGTTCAGTCTCATAGAAGATGTATACAGTAGAGTGACTGCAGAGAACCCCAAGGCTCCCAGAGAACAGCTCATGGAAAACGATCTCTGAATGGTAGACATATGACATTCCCAGCAGTCCGGATAACCAGATCCTTTGGTAAATTAGACTCCATCACAAGCGAAGGCCAACTTGGATTATTACCTACATATAATAATAATAATAATAACAGCGGTAGTAGTAGTAATACTAATAATATTATTAATAATAATAATTAACAACAACAGCAATGTATAACTAGAAAAAAAAAAAATCCTGACTGATGAGGATAAAAATAATGAAATTAGAGTAGTAATACTATAGCCGAGTCATTTAAAAAAAATTAAAAATGTGTGGCATTTAATTGAAATACAACAGCAGTGACAGGCTGACAGACAGAATTATTGACAGACTGACAAACTTATTGAGTGACTGACTGACAGATTGACTGACTGATGACAGATTGACTGACAACACACTGACTGACTAACAGATTGACTGATGACAGATTGACTAACGACAGATTGACTGATGACAGATTGACTGACAACAGATTGACTGACGACACATTGACTGACTGACAGATTGACTGACTAACAGATTGACTGACGACAGATTGACTGACAGATTGACTGACTAACAGATTGACTGACGACAGATTGACTGATAACAGATTGACTGACGACACATTGACTGACTGACAGATTGACTGACTAACAGATTGACTGACGACAGATTGACTGATAACAGATTGACTGACGACAGATTAATTGACGACAGATTGACTGACGACCTCTAGTTACTGGTTATATGAGAACCTCATTACTACCTCTAGTCAATGGTCACACGAGAACCTCATCACTACCTCTAGTCACTGGTTATATGAGAACCTCATCACTACCTCTAGTCACTGGTCATATGAGAACCTCATCACTACCTCTAGTCACTGGTCATATGAGAACCTCATCACTACCTCTAGTCACTGGTCACATAAGAACCTCATCACTACCTCTAGTCACTAGTCACATGAGAACCTCATCACTACCTCTAGTCACTGGTCATATGAGAACCCCATCACTACCTCTAGTCACTGGTCACACGAGAACCTCATCACTACCTCTAGTCACTGGTCACACGAGAACCTCATCACTACCTCTAGTCAATGGTCATATGAGAACCTCATTACTACCTCTAGTCAATGGTCACACGAGAACCTCATCACTACCTCTAGTCACTGGTCATATGAGAACCTCATTACTACCTCTTGTCAATGGTCACACGAGGGTATATGTTATATGTATATATGTATGTGGGATGGTACGTATGCCCCTTAAACGCGCGCGGGAAACGTTTTTCTCCAAAAAACACGGCTTTTTAGGCTTGACCCCAGTTTATTCTGAAACTACAGGATTAAGCAAGCCTTACTTCATACTTAAGCTCCAAAGTGTGAGAAAATTCCTGCGAAAATGCTTGATTTTCAAGAAACAAAAAGTTGATTCGACCGGTTACTATGGCATTGAAGACCCTTTTCCAGACTTAATTTGAAAACTTCGCCGTTTTATGGGGGGGATACGGAGTGCCGGTTGTTGGTTGTCAAGAGCTGTTGGTAGTCAGAATGCCGTAGTATTAATGCTAAGGAAGCTACTACTTCTCGAGGGAAGCTGAGGTAAGTACGTAATTCCATATTTGTTAGCTAAATATGCAAAATTAACTCTGGCCTTTCTTTTTTGTAGCTAAGAGCTTGTCAACAGTGACTGGTAAATTCAAATAGTCAGATTGGCTCAAATTTGGTACTACAAAAGTTACCACTGCTCAGGAAAATGAGGTAAGAAAATAATTTTGTATTTGTGTGCTAAAATTGATTGTTTTTGTTTTTGTAGGTGAGAGCTTGTTGTCAAGAATTCAAGGTAATTCAAGTGGTCAAAGTAACTTCAATCAGAAGTTATCAATACTCAAGAATGATGTAAGTAGTAATTCCATATTTGTTGGCTAAAATTACAAATAATAACACCGGTTTATTTTTTTATCGTAGCTGAGAGCTTGTTCAAGAGTTACTGGTTATGATGTTTGATACTACAAAAGTTACCATTAATCAGGTAAGAGAGTGATTTTGTATTTGTTTGCTGAAATAAAAGGTCATAACTGCTATTATAGTGTTTGCATGAACTAAGCTAAAACATAGTAACAATACTTAGTTTTATGTTACCTAACATCAGGCTCGCTCGCCATTTGTGCTCAAGCACACCACTAGTTTATTTATTTGTATATATGTATGGACGTACGTAAGGCATTTTTGTACTTTGACCCTCCCGTTTTTGTGTTAGTTCGGTTGTCGACCCCGTCCCAAACTTCACTAAACAGAATCCTCTGTTTATCGATCAGTACCCGTATCACCCTAGAAATTGAATTGTTTACCTTTTTGAATTCTTTTACATTTACTGGTGCAGTTAAAATGTGAAAACTTAAGGGACTTCCATTTCTATTCGAGTTAATGGCGGTGGTAAGTCAATGCGCTCTTTGTCATGGTTATATGCCGTGCGCAACAGTATTTACATGAAAATACATTGTCCACTTACTGCGAAGGTAAGTCTGTGTAGGTGCATGTCCAGTTGTGTCAAAGCATTGTGTGTTACAACCACTACTTAGCTAAAGAATATCACAAGAAAACTTTTAAATAACGTGTATTGTTTTGTTGTTGTTTTTTCCTTCAATTCAAGCAGTTGCAGAGAGTTGTTACTATGGCACTGAAATCCCTTTACCCTGTATGCGAAATTTAAAAACTGGACCTTATTTTCAGTAGCTTCAGTGTTAGAAGTCAAAATCATTCATATAAAAATAGTATAGTCTTTAGGCTCGCTCGCCATTTGTGCTCAAGCATATTACTAGTTTATTGGCGAGCGAGCGAAGCGAGCGAGACAGTATTAGGGGTGGATAATGCAAAATCGGGTATATGTTATATATATATATGTAGGTATGTATGTATGGATTGTACGTATGCCCTTTAAACGCTCGCGCGGGGAACGTTTTTTCTTCAAAAAACACGGCTTTTTAGGCTTGACCCCAGTTTATTCTGAAACTACAGCATTAAGCAAGTCTTACTTTATACTTAAGCTCCAAAGTGTGAGAAAATTCCTGTGAAAACGCTTGCTTTTCTAGAAACAAAAAGTTGATTCGATCGGTTACTATGACATTGACTACCCTTTACCAGATTTAAATTCAAAACTTCGCCTTTTTTCCGGCTAAGTGCGGCTTGTTACTAGTTGTCAAGAGCCACCTGTAGTCAGTACTAAGAGAGCTATCACTACTTCTGAAAAGTGTATGTAAGCACATAAAGTATTAATGCTAAGGAAGCTACTACTACTCGAGGGATGCCGAGGTAAGTACGCAATTCCATATTTGTTAGCTTAATATGCAAAATAACTCTGGCCTTTCTTTTTTATAGCTAAGAGCTTGTTGTCAACAGTGACTGGTAAATTCAAATTGTCAGAAGGACTCAAATTTGGTACTACAAAAGTTACCACTGCTCAAGAAAATGAGGTAAGAAAGTAATTTTGTATTTGTGTGCTAAAATTGATTGTCTTTTGTTTTTGTAGGTGAGAGCTTGTTGTCAAGAATTCAAGGTAATTCAGATGGTCAAAGTAACTTCAATTTGATACTACAGAAGTTATCAATACTCAAGAATGATGTAAGTAGTAATTCCATATTTGTTGGCTAAAATTACAAATAATAACACTGGTTTATTTTTTATCGTAGCTGAGAGCTTGTTCAAGAGTTACTGGTGATTGAGATTATCAGAATGGTTGATGTTTGATACTACAAAAGTTACCATTAATAAGGTAAGAGAGTGATTTTGTATTTGTTTGCTGAAATCAAATGTCATAACTGCTATTATAGTGTTTGCATGAAGTAAGCTAAAACATAGTAACATTTTATGTTACCTAACTATCAGGCTCGCTCGCCATTTGTGCTCAAGCACACCACTAGTTTATATATATGTTTGGACGTATGTATGTCATTTTGTACTTTGACCCTCCGTATTTTTGTGTTCGCTCGGCGTTCGACCCCGTCCCAAACTTCACTAAACAGAATCCTCTGGTTTAGCGACCATTACCCGTATCACCTTATAAATTGAATTGTTTACCGCTTTGAATTGTTTTGCGGGTGCTGGGAGCTCCATTTCTATTCGAGTTAGTGGCGGTGGTAAGTTAATACACTATTTGTCACAGTTATAGCACTACTCAACAGCATTTACTTGACAATTCATTGTCGACTAGATGAACCACGAAGGTAAGTCTTGCGTAGGTATGTTCAGTTGTGTGAAAGTATTGTGCGTTACAACTACTATTAAGAATATCACAAAGAAAAATTTAAATAACGTGACTTGATTTTGTTGCTTCTTTTTCAATTCAAACAGTTGAGGGGAGTGGTTACTATGGCATTGAATCCCCTTTTCCGTATATGCGTAATTTAGCAACTCAACTTTATTTTAGTAGTTTGAGTAACAACAGTGTAGTTTAAAGCTCGCTCGCCATTTGTGCTTAAGCACACCACTAGTCATATCGAACATTGTTTTAGTTATGCGCATGTCAAGTCTTCCGTTTTTTGTTCATGCGTGTGCGTTATTGTAGTTACCCGTTGTTGTTATCGTTACCTTTTAGTAGTTTTACTTTCGATCATTCTAAGTAACTATCTTTCACAACTCTAATATTATTATATCATCACTTGATCGTTTATCAGGGATAATTAGCTATTCCCGTCGTTATCACCTCAATCGGATAGTTTAGGTAGTTCCAATTATCCCCAGCGCAGTTGGCTCTACCATACTCCCGATTAGATTTTTGGTCCTTCGAGCCGGATAGACAATCAACATCACCTCACTATCCTTGTCCAGTCTGTCCAATCTAACTACCTACCAACACTATGTCTACAGTTGTTGACTTTCGTCGCAAAATCAGTACTGCTAAAGGAAATGTGACTAGAGCCGCAAATTCCATAGCCAACCTCAAAGATTTACCGCCTTCAAGCTTGGATTCGAATCAAATCAAACGAATACGTGAAAACCTCAACCGAGCCGAAGACTTATTTTTATCTAATCATCAAGCTATATTAGAAACCATATCCGACAGTGACACGAGCTTACTTCAAGCTGAAGAAGTTCTAGCCGAAGAATTCGATCGTACCCTTATGAAACAATTTGGAATTCTTCAAATTCTTCAAGACCAGAACAATTCCTTTCATCTTCTTCAACGTGTCGAAACACAGCCAGAGGGATACGAAGACCTGGAATTCGAAGACATCGAATCCATTTTGCCTCGGGACTTGCCTAAGTTAGAACTGCTGTTTGAAGAATTTGTGGATTCCATGTCAACGCCCGGTGCTCGAGAATGTTCCGAATTAAAGCATCATTCAAAGGACTTAAGGCGACGTATCGCACACCTTCAAAGATCGCTACCGGTACCATCAACAGACCTACGATCTTCTGCGTCAACGACCTTAACAACAGCTTCGTCTGCTTAAAAAGCCAAACTTCCCGCCGTATCTCTGCCAACTTTTAACGGTGATTTTAACGAGTGGCCGTCATTTATACGGAGATTTGAAGACATGCTAGCTAAGTACCCAGAGTTAACCGAATTCGATAGGGTGAACTACCTTCATTCCTCGTTGAAGTCTAAGGAAGCAGCGGAATTCGTAGTAGATGAAGTTCGAACTACAACTATTCATCCATGCTTGAGAAACTAAGTCGACAATATCATCGTCCCAGGAAGGTTTTACGTCATTTAGTGCAACAAATTATAGGCTTCACATTTTCTGCAGACACTAACAAAGTATTCCTTAATGCTCACACGAAACTGTTCGGCGACATCGATGCCTTAAAACGAAGTGTTTACTGTGAGTGGGGTAGGATATTAGTTGCCCATATATAGAAAGCCAAATGTCTCGAGAAGTGTTTATGGAATGGTCGAAGTATACTGCTGATGAAGAAGATGTTCCCTGCCTCGACATACTTTGAGAATTTACTACTAAGAGATGCCTTCTTCTTGAAAACTCTAAATTTATCTCAGAGAGTAACAACAGCAAGCCAGCACAATATAACAATTATTCATCCAGTGCCAAAAAACCTAAACCAGTGATAGTGGCTACCAAAGCCAATAGTTGTATTATTTGTCAGAAGGGAGATCACTCAGTAGCCCAGTGTGAAACTTTCAAAAGATTTAGTCTGGATGAGAAGAAACGAAAGGTTAAGCAATATAAACTTTGTTTTAATTGTTTGTCTCTTTACCATCGTGTAGATGCCTGCACTAGCAAATATTCTTGCCGAAACTGTGGACACAAACATTATACTTTGCTTCATGAGACTACATCTATAACAAACCAAACTGCCTCTCAACCAACTTCTTCAACTAATCAAACTACTTCTACATCAAACCAACCAGTTTCTCAACCAACTTCTTCAACTAACCAAACTACTTCTTTAATTAGCCAACCAGTTTCTACAACGATACAACTATCTGCTCTTGCAGCCCCATATACTTCCTTGTCTGATTCTCAGGCACTTTTACAAACCTGTCAAGTTCTCGTCAAAGGACCTGGTGGTACCATAAGAGCTAGAGCACTTATTGATAGTGGTACTTCTCTATCATTAGTGACCAATAGACTGGTTCAACAAGTGAAAGCTCGCAAGCATCGCCGAGTTACATCACTATCTGGGATACAAGGAGTTTCAGTGCCGGACAGCCAATTTGTTGCTGATATTGAACTAGCATCAACTGAGGGAGATCAGAAAGTTTATGTCAAGCCAGCAATATTGGATAAGATTGTATCTCATTTACCAACAACTGAAGTTAGCATTGCAGATTTACCTAATTTTGCTAACTTATCGCTTGCAGACCCTAAATTCGGCAAAGCAGAACGAATTGACGTGCTACTCGGTATGGATGTGATTGCGACGATATAGCTCGATGAAGTCAAGCGGTGTCCAGGAACTAATCTGATCGCCTACCAGACTATTTTTGGTTGGACCATTGGTGGAACTATGTTTTCAGAATCTAACAATGAACTTACTCAAGGAGTATATACATTGCAAGCAAGTCAACCAGACCCTGGAATAGACCTTAATCGTTTCTGGGAGTTGGAAGAACCACCTAAAGCAAGCAACCTGTCACCAGAAGAACAATTTGCAGTGGATCATTTTCGAAATAATCATCAAAGGAAATCCGATGGTAGATATGTTGTGTCATTACCTAAAAAGCAACCCACACCTAACCTAGGATGTTCTCGTGAACAAGCAATCAGACGGTTCATCATCAACGAATGTTCCTTACAAAGACGGGGAACGTGGGATGAGTTTCAAGCAGTGGTTCAGGAGTACTTCACCCTTGGACATACTGAGAAAGTCCCAGACAACAGGCTAACTGTACCTGAAAGTCAAACTTTCTACCTCCCTATGCATGGGGTGGTAAAGTCTAGTAGTACAACAACCAAGTTGAGAGTTGTATTTGATGCCTCAGCTAAAACAACAACTGGATGGTCACTGAATGATATCCTGTTACCTGGACCTTGCCTATATCCAAAAATTACCGATATACTCATCAAGTTTCGTCTTCATCGTGTGGCAGTATCCGCGGACATTTCAAAAATGTTTCGCGAGGTGGAACTCAGTGAACTGGACAGAGACTTACACAGATTTTTATGGCGACCTGAATCTGGCAAGCCTCTGCAAGAAGCTAGAATGACAAGATTGACTTTTGGTGTAACTTCATCACCGTTTCTTGCAACCCAAGTTTTAAGACAAGTAGCCACTGATCACCAGTCCGAATACCCGGCAGCCTCAACCGTCGTTCTAGAAGATTTCTACGTAGATGACTGCTTAACCGGAGCCGAATCCGAGGATGAAGCTATTCAGCTCCGTGCAGAACTGAACACTTTGCTGAACTGTGCTGGAATGATACTTCGCAAGTGGAGATCCAGTTCAGAGCGAGTCCTCAATTCTATTCCAGAAATTCTACGAGAAAAGGAATCAACTCAACCGCTACCGTTACCTCAAGGCTTCCAGAAAACGTTGGGAATTCACTGGAACACTCGTGAGGACACTTTCTATGTAGCCATACCTACAGTTAATGATGTTAATGTATCTTCAACCACCAAGAGAAGTATTGCATCTCAAGCAGCACAAGTTTTTGATTTGTTAGGTTTTCATTCACCATCTGTTCTGTTTGTAAAAATCTTATTGCAGAAACTCTGGCAGCTTAAGCTTGGCTGGGATGACCCTGTTCCTGAGACAATCCTTTGTGACTGGCAGAGATGGAGGGATGACCTTCATTTACTTTCAGCATACCCTATCAGTCGTTGTTATCTTCAAGCTGGAAAGTCAGTTCTTCAGTTGGAACTACATGGATTCAGTGATGCATCAGAAGCAGCATATGGAGCAGTAGTGTATCTCAGGGTTTTATATCATGACTCAACTGTGTCAACTTCACTGATCATGGCGAAGTCCAAAGTTTCACCCCTCAAGCATGTTACCATACCTAAACTAGAACTTTGTGGTGCATTACTGTTGTCTAAACTCTTATCCTATGTCTGTCATGTGCTTCATATTTCTACAGGAAGTATCTATGCCTGGACAGACTCTTCTATTGTTCTTCATTGGCTCCAAACACCTACTCACCTGTTGAAGACATTTGTGGCAAATCGAGTTGGGGAAATACTCAGTAATATTTCACAGGACCGATGGAAACATGTACCTACCAAATCCAACCATGCTGACATAGCCTCCAGAGTATGTTTACCATCACAACTAGTCACATCTGAGTTATGGTGGATGGGACCACCATGGCTGTCACAGTCACCTATATTTTGGCCTGAGAACCCTCTTACCACTCAGACAAACTTACCTGAACTAAAGAAGCCACAACTAACTATGACAACTACAGTGAGAACGGACTTTTCTGACAGATTTTCATCCTACAATCACCTTCTCCGAATAACTGCTTGGATTCGTCGTTTTATGCGCAATTCTCGCATAAGTAAGAATTTGAGGAATACCTGTTCACACCTTACTTCTGAGGAAATCAACAGAGCAGAAATTCATGTTCTCCAAATTCATCAACAAAGAGAGTTCAGTGAAGATATCAAAGCAATCCAAAAGGGCAGACAAGTTTCAAACTATAGCACTCTTCGATACTTAAATTCTATCATGGGAAGTGAGGGATTGCTGCGTGTTGGAGGAAGACTGAGAAACTCGCAGTTGACTTCATCTCAAAAACACCCTATTATTCTCAATGGTAAAACTCATCTTACCCACATTCTAATAGACTACCACCACCATCTGCATCATCATGCTGGTCCGAGTTTACTTATTGGTAGTCTCTCTCCAATCTATTACATCACAGGAGCTAGAAAGGCTATCAGAGATGTTACCAGAGCTTGCATCACATGCAAATATTACCATGCAAAAGCTTTACACCAACAAATGGGACAACTTCCAGAAGCTAGGGTAACACTTTCATCTCCGTTTACTGTAACTGGTGTGGATTTTGCTGGCCCATTCTCTATTAAACTTGGCCGTATAAGAAAGCCAGTAGTTGTTAAAGGATACATATCTCTCTTCGTTTGTTTTGCTACGAAAGCTATCCATATTGAAATCATTACCGATCTTTCAACTGAGTCATTCATAGCAGCTCTACGTCGATTTATTGCCATCAGAAGTGCTCCTTCTGAAATTGTTTCGGACAACGGAACGAATTTTGTCGGTGCAAAACATCAGATGAAAGAGATATATGATTTTTTGAACAGCAAAAGAACTACCGAGTCAGTAGCCAAATACTTCGCTGATCGACGTATTAAGTGGACGCATATACCTAGTCGCAGTCCAAACTTCGGTGGTCTTTGGGAAACAGCAGTAAAATCAGTCAAAGTATTGCTTCGAAAAGTTATAGGCTCAAATGTATTATCTTACGAGGAGTTAGATACTCTCACCAAAGAGATATCAGCCGATCTAAATTCTAGACCACTTGTTCAAATGGACTCTGCTCCTGAAGATGGAATTGAACCGTTAACACCAGGACACTTCATCACTTTCAAACCACTAGTTTCCCTTCCAGAAAACATACCAGTTAAGAACATAGCTTGCAACAAGAGATGGAGTTTAGTTCAAAGACTCTCCAAAGATTTCTGGAAACGATGGTTCTCTGAGTACATACAGACTCTCAACCGCTACACCAAGTGGAATAGACTTACAAAGAACTACAAAGTTGGAGATGTAGTTTTCTGTAAAGGCCTCCCAGAGACACCTCGCAGAACTTGGCCTCTTGCAAGAGTAGTAGCCCTTCATCCAGGAGGAGATGGATTAGTCAGAGTGGTTACTCTATTAGCTGGAGGAAAGGAGTATAAAAGACCAACCAACAAATTTATTCTTTTAGTTGAAGAGCTACCACATTCAGCATCTGTCCGGCCCCAGGATGGTCCAGCCCCACAATCAGGTCTGGACACGGAATAGTACTGGTTCATTCTTCAAACATTATTCATATCGAACATTATCATATCGAACATTGTTTTAGTTATGCGCATGTCAAATCTTCCGTTTTTTGTTCATGCGTGTGCGTTATTGTAGTTACCCGTTGTTGTTATCGTTACCTTTTAGTAGTTTTACTTTCGATCATTCTAAATAACTATCTTTCACAACTCTAATATTATATCATCACTTGATCGTTTATCAGGGATAATTAGCTATTCCCGTCGTTATCACCTCAATCGGATAGTTTAGGTAGTTCCAATTATCCCCAGCGCAGTTGGCTCTACCAGCTACACATTGCCAGAATTCTTAACAATTCAGCTAATTGGCTATTTTTAATGAATAGCCATTAAATGATGTAGAATATTTTTTATAATTCTGTAAGTTTTTCTTCATCTCCAGTAAAATAAAATTGCATTACAAATATCTGGGCTTAATTCGGAACACAGAGCGTAGGGCAAAAGTGGACGACACAAACGACCATCTCTGAGCAATTGGGCAAGACTTTACTGGGCACTGGACTGCAGTAGCTTTTAGTGCATGCACATTCAATCAATAAATTTTATGTATAATAATTTGGTTGTTTCTTGGCATAATTTGTACTCTTAATTATTGCATCATTGTAAGAGAACATACTTCCTTTAAGTTAAATAACTAGTCTCTTAGTCTCTCTTCAGTCTCTATCTTTTTTGGTCTCTGGTCTCTTCTAGACACTCTAGTCTTTTATAGTCTCTTTTGTCTCTTCTAGTCTCATTAGTCTCTCTAGTCTTTTCTAGTCTCTTCCAGTCTCATATAGTCTGTTCTAGTGTCTTGTACTCTCTTGTTGTGTCGTGGTGTAGTGTATAATAGTCTATTGCACTGTCTAGATCTTTGTAGTCCTGTTGTATTCTAGTTCTTAAAGTTGTTTGGCCCTGACCCAGCAGGTCACAGTACACTGGAATCACTCTAGTGTAAGCGGTTTGCTCACTGATGCTTCATTATCTCTCCTACTTTATGCCACGAAGTCTGCTCCCACATCTACTAGCTACAGGACTATCGATCCTTTCCTCTCCCCTGCGATGTGTATGTCCCTGCCTGTCTGATTAAAAATTACTTTTATTTAATCTTCCAGACCTGTGTTATCCCTTTACTGATTTGTATAATGCATTTAAATTACACGTGAGAAATAAGGGTGGTGCCACCCCCAGGTCCAGAGGGCAGTGGGGGAAGCAATTTGGTGGCCAGGCCATGTAGCATTAAATAATAGTTACGGTATAATACTACTAAAGAAAACATGATCATAAATTATTATAAGAAAGCATTATTATGCAATTATAATGTACTATTGGAAGAATCTAATATGTTTGCTCTGTTATCATTGGAGATAATAAACTCATTTAGGAACTCTTTTCTGGACGGAGTCAGTTAGGTGCTTACACTTGTTTTTTCAAGTCACAATAAGTCACTTCATAGAGTGGTTTGATTCAATTGTAGAAATAAGTGTCCTTAGACAATAAGATAATACATAGGTTGAATGGGAGGTGCGTAACTTCATCAAGGACAATAAGATAATACATTATAGGTAATAGTATAATAGCCAGTAAAATTGGATGCATTAATGCTGTTATTGACAGTGTTGAAGTCACGGCTCAACTCATGAATTATTCATGTATACGCACACGTTAGTTGGTCAACATCATTGTCGTTACAGATATACAAGTTTATTATTGGCGAGCAAGCAAAGTGAGACACTTACAGGGGTTATACAATCAAGATTCTGTGGTGTTTATTAACCCTTTCACCGGCACAAGCGCCTATAGGCGCTCAAGGATGACGTAATGCGGGAAAAATTATTTTCCCCCTAAACGATAAACGCTAAAGCTTAGCTGCAGCGTCCAGAGCACGGCTAATGTGTTGTTCTATTGCATGTATTTTTAGAATAGAAATAGCTACTACGTAACTAAGGTAGTCGGGCTAAAAATAAACTTAACGTTAGTTCGAAAAATGGCGATAAATTTGTCTGCAACTGAGGCGGTGGATCTTGTCTGCGACGACGTTTTTGACTGCGAACGTGAGAGGGAAGGGGTACAGGAGCAATATAGCTACCGCAGAGGTACTACTGTCGAGAATAGAGAGTTGGACTTGCTCGCTAAAGCTGTCATTTCATTACCAGTTGAGGAAACTACTAGTTTTCAACTTGAGAGCTACTAGAGCACTGTAGGTAGCGAACATACCAGCAGCAATGTCAAAGAGGATATGGAACTTGATATTCCAGGTAAGAAAAGCAGCTATTTACGCAGTATTGGAGGAAAAAAGTAAGAAATAGTTTTCCCGGGAACATGGCGGTAAGTTTTATTATGCCCAAAAGCTTTCCCAGGAATATGGCGCTAATTTGGTCACAGCTGTAAACTCTTTTCTTACAAACTCCCAGCAATGAGTAATGATTTGACTTAGCCACATTTGCTCTCTGAATTACTTTGGACTTCCTATTCATTCAAAGGATGATGTCTCTACTTCTGCAAGGTCTGAATATTGAGATGATGGTAATACTGATTATGCTGAAAGCATGAAGAAAGGTTGACAAAGTATTGAATGGATGAAAAAGGAACAGTAAGAGTAAGAATGTGGCTAGAGAGAGGAGTGAGTGTGTGCAGAGGACTGGAATTGTTAGTAAAATATTCTTGTATTCTTGATGTTCTTCTGCCCAGCTATTGCCCAGCAAACAGTCACGCCTCCCCTGGTGTCATCAGTGAGCAACAGCATTGCTGGCTGAGATAACTGTCTATTATAACAGTAAATAATATCTAATCACGCACAAACAATTGCTAATATTGCACTGGAAGCATACAGATCACTTTGTTATGATGATATAGTTACATTGTGGTCCCAAAACCACTTTGTGGTTTGTTGCTAAGCAACCAAATTTGACCAAAAATGTTGAACAATACATGTACTTTCACGTGATATATGGTTGCTAGGTACTTTTTTGAACTCCTGATTTTATATTTATTTTTAAACATTCATATAGAAAAAATAAATAACTGAATTTTATCTGCCGGTGAGAGGGTTAATTTAGAACATAGCAGGAACATTTAGTGTCCCTCCGATTGCGTTGTTAGAAGTCGCTATGTTCTAAATAGTTAGGTGCTGTGCAGTTGTCAGGAACTACCATTGTAGGGTCCCTCAGGACCTAATTAGCGCCCTTGCTGTGCTTGGGATGTTACAGCCTAGGGCCTTCGGGACCTTAAAAACAGTAGTTCTCTCTGAGATAGTGCCTAACTATTATCTGTACCACCATAATAAATTCAAATCATCCAATCAGATTGCTCAATTCGCGGTGAATGTATTTCATATCATCCGCCTAGGAGGTGAATAAGTGAACCATCCAATAAAAGTTTCCTATAGCTTAAATCCCTGGTACAAGTACCCTCAACATTCAGTTTGTACGGGATTTACGCTATCCTCGGGCCTTCCAGCCCCTCAGTTGTATAAATCCCATACCGACCTTCATTGTTGTGGTGTAACCTATACTTATCTTATTTATTTGGTACACGTGACCCCTTTTTTCCCCTGCCCATGCCACTAATTACATAATTTAGTCTTGAAGCAGACCTAAAGTGCCTGAACTTTCGTAAAAGCATCGGACTCAACATCTTCGTCGCCATTGAATGGGTAGGTCAAGTTAGAACATTTCAATTTCAACAACTATATAAGCTACGCCAAGGGCTGTAGCTACTATAAAGCTAGTCTAGCTCCCTCACCATTTGTGCTGAAGCACACCACTTGTTATATAAACTAGTGTTGTGCTTGAGCATAAATGACAAGCGAGCCTTTGTGCACAAGTAATTCAAATAAGGTAAAATCTAATAAAGATTGATTTTTTCCTTTACAAAATCTGTATACCAAGGTAACAAACAATAAGGCTACATTCATTTACTTCGCCTGAAGTTAATGTCTTAGATCTTGATCACCTAGTTTTAGAAGGCATCGTTCAGTCTGTTTAGTTCTAAAGTAGCTAAGTGCTAATATGTAGCCATTGACCCATGTAAATTAGAAAATAATATGTAATTACTTTCTTACCTCTTTCCGTAGTAGTGATAGCTTCATCTAAAGTGACCTGTGTTCCTGACAAATAGCACGCCAGCTACTAGTACTTACAGTACTTAGTGTTTATAAATGGCTGAGTCTTTATAATGCCATAATAACCACTCTCTGCAACTATTTGACTTGAAAAAAAGAAACTTTCTAAGGAATTACTGCACAGTTTAGTCTTACCCTAAATTTTGACTTGCTTACTGCTGCAGTTGCCGAAAAAGCTGTGTAAAGCACAAAAACCGTGAGCCTGCCTATAGTAGTAGTTAACCTTTAATTTTAGTAAACAAACATAGAATTGCTTCTTACATAAATTTCCAAAGTAGTGTTAGATTCTGTAGTATCTAAAGTCATTCTGAATTACTAGTAACTAGAGTCAACAGGCACTCAGCTACACATAAAAAATGGCGTGAATAATTTAATACAGACTCACCTCAGTTTTTCCGAGTAGGTGGTAGCTTTAATATTACTCCTTGACCACCAACTAAACCAACAAGCACCATCTCAGGTACTAAAAAACGGCGAAGTTTTTAAATTTAAGTCTGGTAAAGGGTTTCAATGTCATAGTAACCGTAGGTCGTTTACTGTTTGAAGGTAAAGGGTGAAAGTGACAGGTGTAAGATGGTGAAAATGAACTGGAGTTGGACTGTTTTGTTTGTGTTACTCTTCTCGGCGGTTGTAACCGAAGCACTATCCCTGCGTAAGGTTAGTATAATGCAGCGGAAGTCATCCGCGGCAACAAATTAACAGAATTCTGGTGTTGGCCATTGCGAAATCGTTCTTGAGGCAAATTACTGTAGTTTCTGGCTTGCCAGTTCAATAATATTGATTAAACTATAACGGTGTGGTGGTATATATTGACTATGACCATATCTTTGCTTAAATCATGCTTCTAATTTTGTTTATTCTAGGGTTTGAACATTTATAATGGGTTGAGGAATTCAAATTGCTTTTTTTTTTTTAATTCTAGGTGAAGAATGTAATATGCAGCGATAAGATATCGTGTATGGACGGCCAAACCTGCTGCAAGTTGTCTGATGATAACTTCAGTTGTTGTCCAGGTAAAGATGCTGTGTGCTGTCCTGGTGGCCAGAGTTGCTGTCCCAACCATTATAAGTGTGATGGTAAAGCCTGTAAAGGAAGTCACTTTCTGCCTGCATTTTTTGCCATCCCTGCTCTAAAAGCTCAACAATGAATGATGTAACGCTTCTTTTTTGTTTATGAATTTATATTGAATTATTCAATTGTTTTGTTAAGATATGGATTTGATAGATTTTTTTCTTTGTGAAACTTGCTTAATTTTTATTTTATTTTAGGACTGATAGTGTGAGTGAAACCTGTACTGGTGGGCATTTAATTGAGAGATGGGAGGAGTAGATATGGCAGGATTAATTGATTCAGGGAGATTTTTGGAATTGTAGGCCAGTGTATTATTGTATTGGAACTCACTCAGGATCCAATCATTAAATCAACAAAGAAAGGTGCAAGCACAAATATTGGGCTCTTATCAGTAGTTTACCTAGCTAGAGTAAAGCATGCTTAAAACAATTGTGTCTTCAAAATGCATTAGATAATATCTGCACTTTCATTTGAGTTCCTTGCAATTGGACACCCAACACTATAGAAAGTGTACTAGTATGAATAGTTAATTCCTCATAATAGCTGTAGCTAACACAAAACATGGGCAGGAATAGAATATTGTTAAAAGTATTTCCGAGCCATTATTATGACTCAGTTGTGTACCATTAAGCTAGGAGTTCAGTTCTCATTCAAGCATTTTCTTGTCTTTCCTGTACGTCACTCTCAGTGGAATGTACAATTTTCCAGAAGTCGAAACATCGGTCGTGATTCATTGCGAATTCGTACGGCATAAATAAATAACCATTGACACCAAAGTCATCTCCGTAGCTGTTGAGAATCTTGAACTGCTTATTATGGTCATTGTATCCTACCATCAGTACTGCGTGCAGTCCCCAAGGCCCATCAATGAGTTCTTCTTTTGAGGGCATCTTCAATACTCCATCCGTTCCCTTTGCTTCAAGATCATGAAAGTTTTCATACAGTTCCATTCCTAAGGCAATAGGTGAACCAGACACCAGGCAGGCTTTGCACTGATGCAAATTTTGTTCCAGCCTCTCATACTTTGAGATAGTGTTTCCCTTGGCATCTTCGTATGCCTCATTGGGTGGCTTTACGTTAAACTTGTTTGCATCGTAGGGCCAAAGGGATTCTTTGCAGACACCTTTCTTGTGGATAGACTTCAAAGCATCCCTATAAGAAACTGGTGCGTTCTTTTCTGCTGTTCCCTCGTAGACTCGGGAGTTGTAATACACAAACAGCCTAGAGGGCTCAAAATAGTGAAACCGAAGGTCCTTTTCATGTTGTTTTCTGATCTCAAGGCCGTATGCACTGCAGAGGACATTGGCAGTACAGCTCTCAAGTTTTCCTTGGTCATAGTCATGACTGATGTATTTAGTTAGGTTGAAAACAGGAACATCTTTTATAGCATCCAAATGACTTACTCCAAACTTTCTGACTAAATCTCTGTGATCGCTCTTGTCACGAACTAACCCGTACTGCCGCTCATTTCTCTTCGCCATTGGGACTTCTAAACTTGGGTTTCTCTTATATTAGGTGTGAGAATGACTTCAAGCTTGCATAGATTACCCTTTTATACTTTGCTGTTCATGCATTCATGTTCAGGTTTCTTGCATTCAATGAAGGTAACGGGAGTTGACTTGTGGACAAATACTCTATTGAACAGCTAACGGAAGCCATATGCTAGTATTCTTACCTTCTTCCTTATGCAAATCTTAGGTTCCTGGTTGGTAGAATTGTCCTATCTTTGAGCACTTTCTTCAATAGCACCTGTGTAGGAATATTTACTGTCGCAAGCTTCTGATTAACCCACTATTTTTAGCTGCATAAAGTTCTCATTGCCACTTTTCATTGGTACTTACAACAGAAAATTGAGGGGGCTAAGCTCCCACTACTTCTAAGTTGGATAGCTTCAGCCACCTCCCCCCCTGCCCCCAATTCTTACCCCACTTGTTTCATTGCAAAAAGATTCCAGGCTGTCCGCATAATGACTTGAGAATAGAAGTATTTTTAGAAGTTTGCAAAATAGCTACCAGGAAAAAAGCATTAATCATGACATTGAGTAAAAAAGCTAGCAGACACTGCTTGTGTATCTTGTTGCTGCATGAAAGCTTGAAGTAAAATAAAACTATTGAAATAGCCCATGAAGTTTACTGCTGACCAGACTTCGGGAAGGCTAACATGGAGTACTTTAATGGCCAACATTAAGAAGTGGTTCCTTTTCCTTTGACACTAACCTCTGTCTTGCTCTGCTATCATGCAAAGCTTGAGTCTCATGACCTCTTCTTTCGTCCTGAGCCTAAGAAGAATTCTAAAAAGCTTCACATCTGGAATATCAAGGCCAACATCCTCTTCATACATACATTTCTTGATCTTTCTATTTGGGATTAAAGCAACCAGTATGTTCCATGAGTGAGCAAAGGTCTTCATTTCTAATTCCGTGTAGCAAAGTGATGATACAGCAGAAAATGCAATAGATAGTGTATGATGGAAATGTCAGACACATTGGATTTCCTCCGACATAGTCAATTCTGTAAAATGGTGGCCTCTAACATCTTATGTAAACCACAGTCCATGCCACCAACTCAGTAGCAGCAAAGGATCATGGCCTTCGTGTGTACCTTCAAGTTAGGGAATGGAAAGAATCTGCTGGTGGACTTCATCCAGCTGACTGGGGATGGCAGGAGTGTGAAAAGGTGTTTGTGCTAGTTCAAACATCTCTACCCCCTGCTTCTCAACACTTGCTATGGATGTAATTGCCATATTACTCTGAGATGCTCATGCAAGAAGTGCGCACTTCTGTTTGTGGCAACAGCAAGGAAACTGGATGCATGAACATGTCTTATGATGAGGAAGAAACATTTGATAGTCAAGTAAATAGTTAAATTACTCAAAGATAATTGAAAAAGAATGTAGCTAACTCATTCATATTTAGTCTCCGATTACACCACTACTCGGGATGAGAAGGGGAATTTAAAAAAATTAGTTTTACTCATAAAGCTAGCTTTTTGAGTACCTTTCTCTTTCCTCCCTCAGATGAACCCTGCAACCAAGTGAAACGTGCCACATCACTATGGCCTTTCCTAATGTGGACACAGACATCATTGACTGTGCACTATAATTGTAGAGCTTATGGCCTTTCCTAATGTGGACACAGACATCATTGACTGTGCACTATAATTGTAGAGCTGAATGACACAAAGCTAGCTAATTGAATGTGAGTGAACATTGCAATTAAAGACTCAGATCTTATCAAGCGCAAACATTTTGATATGCTACTTTAAATAATAGTGAAAACTTTATTTATATATACGGAGGTAAAACTGCCTTGCTTTATATAATTTGTCTGTTTTGTCTTCATTTAATCCTTTTTCACCTCACTCATACCATTCATGCAGTTGCACTGTCATTACTTGTATATGTGTTGGCCTCTTAAATGCTATAGCTACATACAAAGGCCTAGAGCTTTGTGAATAGCTTCTACATTTGTGTCACTGTTATATAGTGCAGCAAGTTATTCTCCGTACAATTTACAAAACAATGGTGGAATTTGATCTAAATGTTTGTAATAAAAATAGACTCAAGAATAAATAAATACATTGACTGGAAAAGTTTAGGCAAGAAGAGCCATTGCTTGTTCTTGAGCTTCAAAACACCATTTTTCACATATATCCGTGAATTCTGATGAACCCAATCTCTTCATTTTAGCATGGGACGATAAAAGCTTGTTGTGTACTCCAGACTTTTTGAAAGTGGTGCGCATCTGAAAAATGATTAGCATGTTATGCCATATGGAAACACAGCAACTTTTAATTTAACTGCAAAGTGTGACTGGTGATTAAACGAACACTTTTTTTAAAAAACATAGACTGATAGTTTATATGCTATAGCCAGTGTCAATTTTGAGTATCGTTTCAGGTATTTCATCAGTAAAAGTGTGACAATTAGCTATAACACTACAAAAAAAAAAAAGAAAAAAAAAGAAAAAAGAAAAAAAAAGAGAGAATGTATTGTTAACCTAATGTCCTCATTGCACATGAAAACAAGGCATAGAATTAGAAGGTGAATGCAAGTTAGAGGCAGGGTGGGCATGTGCATCATAAGGGGCATGGATTGTTACTAGGTCCTGGACACACCTTGCATGGGTACTTCTCACCACTCAGTGAATGTAAGAGGTGATGGGTGGCTTGCAGAATAATTAGATTTACATAAGGAAAGTTAAAATAGTACAGAAACATAGGAAAATTACTCCCTCAAAAATAATTTCAGTGTAATAAGGTAGCTAGGCAAAGCATCTTGCCAAGATATTTAATCAACAGGGCACATGAGATAAGTTCATCATTCTTTAATTTTGAAACTAACGCAAAGCACCAACATGAATACAATAAAATTTAGGAGATCCTACCAAGTAACAAAACACCTTAGGCTTTGGTTGTAAGGACAGCTAATAATAGATGAAAGAAATTAGAAAAAAATGTTACACAAGATTAAATTATCCAGAAATAGGCGGGTGAGTAGGACAGGCAAGTACAGGTTCAGGAAACAACTGATAATCCAGAATTAAATCTGGTGTCCATTGCAGATCTGTACTTACTTTTGTTCAAAAAGGCTGGTAGCAAAGTACCAAAACTAATATGTGGTCAACTAGTCAATTACGTTGAAGAAGTCAGCAGGCAAACAAGATTTAAAGTCAAGAGTGTGAGCTGCAAGATTGCATAATTCTACGTGACAATACATAGTAATACTACTCACAGTAGTTGGACTTATTCAAAACAGCTTCCAACTAGATTGGGGCAGCAACTTCAAAGACTAACAAGTTATCCCAGATTTGTCTATCACTAGTTGTACTGTCCAACATTACAGTTAATAGACAAAAAAAAAAGAAAGATACTTTTTGGATAAGGATATATATTAGTAAAGTATCAATCATCACACACAACTTTATATGCTTACAAACTATCATATTGCTTTATGATCTCTTACGCCCAGAGTCTAACTTGTGTTTAGAACAAGACTCAATACCAATCAAGAAAAATGTATATTAATTCAGCTAGGATTATTATACATACCTTGGAACTGTAATACATGATAGCCCACAATGTTGAAGAAGCTAGCATGACTCTCAGAGGGTGACTGGATTCAAGTGAAGTGAACAGAATATTTAATAGTCCATCTGCACACATATAACAGAGACGTCAAATCATTCTAATAGACATAAATTTGGGGTACAATCAGATTGCTACAGAAATGGCCCAATTACCATCATTGATCAAGAGTGTTCTACCAGGGCAATAAAAGGCAAAGTTTCTGAAGATCCCAAGACACATTGTCTGATTGCTTGGAATGCTGCACCCATGTATATCCAGTAAAGTCTCCATTACACCTGCAAAAACAAACATTTTAAACCAACAATTGATTCAAGAAATGGACATTAGGTTTGTCAGATTGAGTAATACTCTTGCCTTCAAAATAATTAAAAATTTTTTTTTTATAAATTATATATCAAATATTGGGATAGAACATTGTAATGAAATGAAATTACTGTATGCTGGCTGGTTTTCATCCACTTCTTTACCTTACCTTCTGTTTTTGTCAATAAAGATAAGCCATCTATTGAAAAAGAAAGATTTAAAAGTAACATCATCCACGCACTGCTGATTCGAGTGTTGTGTGAGGCCACTGAACTACTTTTTTCATTTTTTGGCTGCACTTGAGAAAATCCATTCAAAAATGTGCTCTATAAAAGTAAAATAGCAAAAGTTACAAAATTACAATAATTCTACCAAAAACTGTCTAGAATAATTGTAAGTCTAACCTTCTTTAAGACAGACCGACATTCCTGAGAGAGCATTGAATTAGCCAAGAAAGAAAAGAGTGGACCAATAACTTCAGCGTGAGGATTGGAAAGTTTGGCTGACACACAACTGGAGTAGCACGATAGGGTGTGGTTTGTGTGCTTCAAAATGTCCCGTAACAATGTAGCAGATCCCTTTGAACTAACTGTAAGTGATGAGCGACCTACAGAAAGGAGAAAAAATTTTTTAATAAAAATCTAAAAGTCAAACTTTCCCCACTATATATATTTTATTGACAAAAAAAAAGAAGTTTATATTCTCCTGTTGTTGCGAGTTAACAGTGTGCTAAAATTTTTGAAATGGTTTAGTTGATTGTACTAGCTATAACATCCTCTATAATGACAGCATCAAATTATACTGATAACAGCTTAGGCCTGAAGCTTGTACATTACCTTTTTTTTCTTTCAAGCTGCAAAAAAATTTGATTGTTGTATTTTACCAGAAAGTGCAGTATCATAGCAGCACAGAAGCTCTTTAAATATACTGATGGAGTATTATTCTGTCAAGAAGGATTAGTTTTCAGTAAATTATTGAAAAGGAGTCAATAGCAATGCAATTAGATTTTATTATCGTGAACAATAATTCTAGATGGGTATACTTAATACCTTCAGAATGTTGTGCAATGAAGACAGATAAAAGGTCCAGACAAGACTTCAGCAAAGACATATAAACTGTACAACTTGGCCATATCTTGTGGATGACTAATGTCAAACCTCCTTTCAGACAAGCAGTCTACAGTAACAAAAGTGAGAATAACAAATATATTTTGATAATCCATTCAAGTTAGGACTGCATAAACAGTGCTAAAGGAATGTAAAATACCAATACCCATCAATACAGACCACAAAAAAGGTTCCTTTCATACAAATACAGTATTATGGAGTGTGCATTAACAATTACCTCTGGCAAATTAAAGAAAGTACTATTGTAGCTACTCTATGGGTGCATTGCATACCTTAACACTATGAGATTTAAAGAGAAAATTTCGAAGAAGATCCATCTCACAGACCAATTTCTCTACTAGCTGGTGTTCCTGCAAACAATAATGTCATTACTATAGTGGTATGCTTCAGTGATAATGGTGATCATTAAGCCCTTTGATTACAGCATATTAAAATTGAAGTATATTAGCTACAGAGTGCTAAATAGTAGTACAATCTATCAGAGGATCTCAAAAATATTTATAATCAGTTATGATGTGCTGCAACAGTAGCTTGTATAATTCACGTGAATAATTTCAGTATCTCTCATAAATTCTTAGGAAAGCTTCACCCTTACCAATTAGATACAATTGAAACAATTTATGTAAACAAATTTTAGTGCAAATCTACTGAAATAGCAATAAAAAGAAATCCAGCTAATAAAACTAAAACATTGCTATTAACAGAAAAGAAAGGAAATTTAACTAATCTAGCACTACTTTTCATATTGTTCTACACTACAATACCATGGCTAGAACTAAGTTTAAAGAAGTTTTGTCCACAATGTCATTTTCTAGTATTTTTCTTCAAATCATGCAAGTAAAAATTAAGGTTTAAGCAGGACTTCATACGGGATTTTTTTCTGGGGGGGGGGGGGGGGTAATGCTAACATGAGCTGCTTTGTCCACTGTTAAACTTCAGAAGTATACGGGGATTTTTTCAGAAACATTTAAACTTTTGAACACATTCCTCATCCTTCCTTGGAACAGCATCAGTTGAAAGATCTTCCAGCTACATATGAAGCTCATTAAGACCCGTATACGCAGCAATATCACTAACTAAAACCTTCGTCAGCTCGTAAGAATTGCCATTGAGGCCCTGAACTTTCGGCTGTAAACTGCTTTGGTTTACATTATTTAATAATAAAATTTTTTTTGCTCTGAGTTACCATTTATAATTATAATTAAAAATTCAGATTTCTTGGGGGGGGGGGGGGGGGGGGGAGTTCCAGGGCCATCCCCTCAGTATGAAGCCCTGTTAAGCCTGATTTCGAGACAATCAGTTACACAACTGTGGGGTCAGAGCCTGGAAGGAAGAAGAGAACGTAAGAAGACAAGAGACTGTACCTGTAAAGGAACTGTGTGTGTGTATCATCCATGTACTTACCGTTTGCTTGTAGGCATTGTTTATATGTATTGTGAGATCATCGATCGTTGAGTGCTGTGCGTGTAATGGAATTCTTTTTGTTTATGTGTAATATATTTTTGCTGTATCATTGTCTTTCGGTTATTTGTGTCTGCTGTTGCGTGGGTGTTCGGCTTAAGTATATAAGGGCTGAGCACGCATGCGTCAGTGCCATTCTCATGCAAGACAATTTGAATTAAAACGTATTTTGTTTTGCCTGTGACGGACGGTGGGTAGCTAGGCCTTAGTAAGCCCGCGATCCTGCTTACTCCTACGGAGAGACTTGGACTGGTGGCAGCGTATCTTGGGTTGGAGACATCGTCGCCCTTCGCCTCAACAAGTGAACGGTGACGGTAGTCACATTCCCCCCCACAACAACTACATGGCTTGGATAAGTCACAATGTGGCTGTTGTCGAAATAGAGCGGAAATAGCTAATATTGAGCATTTATGAAGATATCCCGGAAATTTCACACCAGCCTAGTCCTTCTTTTACTATTCCAAACCGATTCTATGGGAAAAAAAAGTATAGAGGTCTTTCCAGCATTTTCGGTTTGCAAAATGGCCATTACTGCACTATTAGGAGTCTGCCAATTTAGATACTTGCCACACATACTTGAAAATGTTTGAAGAAAGTACAGCTATGACTACCACAAAAGGCAGGCATTTGTAAGGTCTCAGTTTAAAAAAGTTTTTGTTTTTGTCATTGTGTTGTCTGCTTTATTGTCCAAGTAGCTCTATTAGCTATTATTATATATAAACTTCAATGATTCAGTCATTCTCGGCTGAAATAATTATAATAATTGGAAATTTTTCTCTTTTTAACAGCCAATATTTTTAATTATAACTTAACCCTTAAGTTATAATTAAAAATATTGGCTGTTAAAAAGAGAAAAGTTTCCTATTATTATATATATAAACTCTTACATAATGTAATCATGATCATTATTTGACATGAACCTACTGATTGTTTACAAAATCAATTGCTTTAAGTTTGTTGCCTTCTCTTTTGAGCACTTTACCAGCTTTCACCGTCCTCACCTGATCTTATAGTTACACAATAATAGTCATTGCTTTCTATAGACTTGTGGCAACAATTTACTAACTCGGCTCAGCTAATGAATTAATCATGAATACACACACAGTCGTCGTCACTACCAACAGACAAGCATAATATTATTATTATATAGACAAGAGCACATGAAAACAACAAGACTTTAAAAAAAAACAATGCTCTCACCAACATTTACTGGTCTTTTTTTAAATTTATGTCAGACATGCTTTACCTAGAACTTAATATGCCCGCTTAAACCAAACAATGCAGTGGCATCTTCAGTGTGGTAACACATCACTAATCAGATATTGGTAGAGGAAAGGGTGGGAGGAGATAGAACAAATAGCTTTTTTATACCATGCAAATGATTGGCTTGAGCTTGAAATACATAAAAAAAAAAATCTTTTAATTAAAAAAATTTTTTTTTTAAGCTTATTACTTGACTTAACTAGCAATAGCAGTTATGGTGAGTGTGGCTAACACTAACACTCTACTAATCATCTTAGTTCCAACAAATTGTAGTAGAAGCACCAACAATTCTACAAAAATAAAACAGCAACAACAACAACAAAAAAAGCAATTTAGCTAAACAAAACTAATAAGTTGTAGGCAATGTAGCTTATCTAACACTACTTTATATTTTGTTCAGCACTACAAGTGTTTGGTAGCTAAAACTACAAAATACTGTCCACACTTTCATTTTCTCATGATCTTCTTCTTCAGTTCTGCTATAACGACCGTCTTGATGTTGCGGATGCGAAGGATAACAATGGCGTCCGCCACTGAAAGAACAAACACAGAGTGCCCAAAATGAAGAGCATGATGCCTAGAGATATGGAATATCCTCTGACAGCTATCACGATCTGGAGGACTACTACAGCTGCTATATTAGGAAAGTAGCACAAGCAGCTGATTATGAAGAGAAGGAAGATGGTCATATGAGCTGTATTGGAACTGCCATTAGATGAACTGACTGAAGTAGATGATGCCATTTTCCTGCTTTTAATATACATGGCCAAGTACAATATCGTGGGGATTATATAAAAGGGAGCATGTATAACTACAAAACCTGTGTAACCAAAGAAGGAGCAGTTTTGGGAGCAACTAGCAATAAACGTGCAAAAGTTGCCAGCCTGGGTCAAAGTGTAGCAGTCAAAGATACCAGGAAGGCCAATAATGCACACGTAAACAACCAGGAGGCTACGGTAAGGGTTAAAACAGCTCTGATTGATCAAGAGTATACGCCACCATTAAATACATCCTACTATTTCTTAAGAGATACTCCACAAAACCCATCCAAGAACAGCCATATGCTCCAAACACCCACTCACCAGCAGCTATGTTCACAAGAGCAGGCAAAAGCACGAGCACCAAGGTTAGTAAGCTAATTTGAAGGGATATAGCCATGTCTACATTGAATAACTTCTTAATTTTGATAAGATCCCAAACTATGGCCAAGTTGAGAATTCCACCGACAGAAAGCATCGTAAAGAAATATAGAAATTGGAAGAACCTGACTGCAGCTAGTCCAGAGGCAAACTGAAAGGTATCTTGAGAGACCTGGCAGCACACAGAGAAGGCAGCTGGTCCATACTGACATTAAGAGACTCTGAGAAGTTAAAGTTGTTCTCTCCATCCATGAAGTTAGCACTCATGACTAATAAAGGAGATAAGAAAGATGATCAAAACAGATTCAAAAGACAGAAGTCAACTAAGAGTATACACTGCTTAGTCCCTTACTGGAGTGCCAGCCAATGAAGGACTACACGAAGCCATAGCATTCCTATCCATCTGCACATAGCTTTTCTTAGCACCTTGCTACATCAGTGTGAGGTAACTAACTACTTGCCATACATAGGTAAGCTGATTTCCTCTTTTCTCCACTCTTTTTCCTGTTATTTCAATATTTCACTTGATTTTTTAAATAATATAATCAGAAATGAACCGAATAGATGATACACCCGATTATGATAACAAAACAGTTGTAAGAGAATGTGCTCATTATCAATAGCATCAAAGTTTTGACTAGTTATTTATTTTCTTCACTATTTCATAAGTTAACGCCGCAATAAAAACAAAAAACAAAATTAAAAAACAAAACAAAACAAGACAAAACAAAAAAAAGTGAAGAATCCACTAAAGATAAAAATGACTGAACAATAGTATGCATGTTATACAGTATGAAAACTAGTATTTATATTTTGATGTCCACTATAGCAGGGCATAATGGGGATGAATTTATAGATGTAATTTGTACACTAGGCCTAAGGTAAAAATCTGACTAACCCTCAATTATGATAGTGAAAAGATCTTTTCTAGTACTAATTTACATGAAGTATTAGTGATAACCAAAATTTCACTACTGTGGGTTAGAAGTAATATAATCTCAACTTTCATTATTTTTCCTGATAATACTTTCCATGCAATTAAGTGAAGTAATTTAACTAATAATATTGAACTAAATATGCATTACATATTTGAGCTATAAGAATCCTAGCCACTTAAATAATACTTTTACATGTAGTTACCTTTTTTCTTATCGGTGCCACTGGTTGACCCAATGCTTCTGCACAGAGTTTGGTATGAGTTACTTTCAACTCATTTAAACACGAGTCCAATAATCCAGCTAAAAAAAAATGCAAATACTAATACCTGAATAAAATTAGGAATAGTAATACAGTAGACCCGAGCATATCTGGGCCTCACATAACTGACTGACTCCCCCCCCCCCCCCCCCCCCACTTTGTCCAGCCTGAGGACAGCAAGTTCAATTAAAGCACACCACAAGTTAACGAAGTATTGTAGTTGCAGTGCCATCCTTATCTCTCTCTTTTCAGGCTAATCCTGCAGCTCTTCTGAGCCAAACAGACTGGCTAGCTAGCTATGATAATCTTCACTTACAGCTAGTCTGAGGTTGCATTCCTCTGGGCTAGCTCTGAAACAACAGATGTGGCAAGTTCAAATGAATAGATTGACTCCCCTAGCCTATGTCAATCTGCCTGTGTGTGTTGCTGCAGGCTAATAGCTATGAGCTACTACAAGAAAGTAAATACAGTTCCAGTATTAAAACAAATTATAGAGGTCTAGCTGTTACTAAGAAATGTGCAAGCCTGTGAAGCAAATTATTTATTTCAATAATAGTTAGCTATCACTGTTATTTCACTTTTACGATCAACTATCTATTAAAAATGAATGGTTTCACATTAGGAGTGGACGATATCAGACTCTTAATATATTGACTAACTAACTAAAAGTTATCATAACAACTAATTATTGACTAAATTATGAGGTTTAATTACAACAATGGTAGTAAAGTAAAAATGTTATGTGCTAACAATTTCAGCTTTAACTTTTTCTTCAGTAGAAGTATACAAGCAAGGAATGGCAGCTGGGCAAGGGCTAAGATGAGGGAAGAGAGGAAGAACAACAAAAAAATAAGGTGAAGGGAAAAAAGAAATAATGGAGGGGAAATGAAAGAACAATAGAAAGAACAACTAAAAGAGTGGGGAAATAAAATTTGTTCCAGGTGGATTAGTCGTGTGTCCTAGGCTGTAAATTGAGAGTAGTAAGTTCGAGCCGTGGTACGCAGGAAAAAAAAAAGAAAATAATAATAAAAAAAGATAAAAAAAAAAAAATCTCTGTGCAGTGATTCTAGTGCTGGTGGTATACTGTTTTATATCTAACTGGCGATACCGAACAAATCTGGGAACATAATTTTTTTTACTAAATATCGAAATACATGTACCACCCACTTCTATTTCACATATCCAGAATTTTTACTTATCCAAACTAGGTTTGGTCCCATATAAGTTCAGATATGAGAGGGTATACTAAACTATGACTTACTATTCAGTGCCAACTGCTTAGCATTGTCACTGATGGCCAGCAATGCTGCAAGACAGCTATGGACTTTCTTATCAAATTGAGAAAGTGATTCATTTTTATCTACATCATAATCAGCAGTAAGGGAAGCATTGTCTTTCGATTTCAACAAAGCAGCACACAAACTTCCTCCATCACAATTATGAACCTAAAAATGGGAGGCATGGTGAAAGTAGAACTATTAATTATAGACCAATAATTATCAATACAACAAAAATTAGCAGAAATAGAACATAGGCTTCCTATACAATTGATATTTAAATTATTGTTAAATAATACAATGGATTTATTCTCAGCATATTCCTTTTTCATTTCTCTTTATTCCATCTATTGTATTTGATTTAAACATTAATCAAATAATTATAACAATACTTTATTTTAAGGACCCCTTGGGCCCAAATATCAACAAATTAAGTAAAATACAAGAATCTATATCACCTACTTCATCAGTTCCTTCATTGCCATCCAATAATAATGTAAAATATTCTCTTGATGATGAAGATGATCCTATAGTTGTTGGAGTGTAATTTCTCTGATGCCTTTTGGAATCGTTTGGTGAATAAGTACGATGTTGCTCAGACAGAATAAAATGAAGCAAATGTAGACAATTAGTTTTTAGTTGTAACGATTTTGATGGCATACTGTACAATAATAAACCTGCAATATGTTAAACAGAAGAATGATACCTGTTAATTTTCTAATCCTGTTGAGTGATAATAAAGAAGAGCTTTTGATTTCTATAAAAATGAAGCACCAAAGGTGCGAACCCTCAGTGCTACTAAACACTACCTAGCTATTACAATATAATCTCAGACTAAAAGAACAAGCAATCTGTTAAGCTATTTTCATCAGGCATCAATATAGCTCGAGCAATGAAAATGGTACATGGAAACACTATCTTCATAAGAGAAGAAGCTAAACAGGCAAGAAACATTCACTGGTAAACGTGAAACTTCACTTCATAAAGCAAACTACACAGCGGGCTGCAAGAAATTATTTGCTCACATGATTATAACATGACGGTACGGGGTGTTACCCACAAAAACTGGTACCTACGCAGAGCTGAAAGCTTCATGTTTTCTCAACAATTAGCCCAAAAAAAAAAAAAAAAAAAAAAAAAAAAAAAAATTAGCACAATGAAAGGTCCTAAATCTTCGTTCTGAGTAAGTTCATACCTAAATCAACGATTAATTGTCAGTAATCTCCAAAATCAGACCGTGACGGACAGACAATATGACTATTATAAACCTCTCGCGCATGCGCACTGAAGGTTAGTAAAATCCTATTCTATAAATAATATCGTGTCCTTTTCTTATCCCTTTAAGTTTGGGAAGAAGTTTCCCCTCCCTCCACCCAACTAGATTGAATCCTGCATAATGATTATATAACAGAATGAATATACATGACAAACCTGTGAAACATTTCCAATGACTTCGAATAGCCAAGACTACCCTATCTCTTTCCATTGGAGCATTAGCACGAACCACCGTCCACAAAAAAGATGAAGCAGCTTCAGCCAATGCCATACCACTGCTACACTTGTTCAAATATATGTGGCAAAGAGACAGTATCATTGTTAATTTGTCCACAATGCTTCCGATACCTTCATTAGTTCTTGGACTGAGAATTATTGTAGTCTCTAACAATTGCAAAACTTTGATGCACATTGTAATCCAGCTAGAGTTGTAACAATTGCTAAAGAAATACAATATAATGGTTACATAAACTTTCAATTTGTATACTATACTTATATGAAAGAACATCTTTTATGTGAGCACAAAGCAATAATGTACATGTATACAGTTCACAATATGAAATTCCAAAATAGCATTAAAAAATTATCACCTGATAATGCCTCTGTCTTGAGCCATAAAGAATGACCCTATAATAATAGGATCAAGTAACCTATAACAGCAACCACAATAGAAAACTGAAAACCTGAGTATTCACTTAATTTCTCAATCATTGTTTTAGTACATAGACTCATATATATAATTATATATACTAGCAAGTACCCCGCCACATAGTGGCGCTTGACGTTTGCAAAGTAAGAATGCAGTAGCACAAGTTATCTTGCTCAGTTACCATTCTCTACCATTGGTTAAGGTTACATAAGTTTCCCTCTCCTACTCTCTTTTATCTGAACTATCTGAGCTTTTCTTATACCCCCACCTCTCCTTTCTTCAGCTCTTCTTCTTGAGTCATGGAGTCCCCTTTTCCTATCTCTCATGCTTCTGAGTTTCTGTCCTACTTCGAGAAACTTTTGTCTTCTATTTCGTACTTTCACCTTCCTTTCGGAAACTAACCCCTGCCTTTACTTGTCGATTCCACCTGCATTATAGTTACAATTAATCGCTCACCTTTTTGCCTTCTCTTCCCTTCCATTTTAAACCTACGCGGCCTTACCTCGTCGATTCCACACATTTTTTAGTTACGATTAATTGCCTTTTACCTTCCCTTTCGTACTTTTGCCTCCCTTTCCGAAACCTACACCGCCTTCCATTGTCTATTGCACCCGTTTTTTAGAATTAACCAGCAATTTCTACTGAATGTGACGACACTTTACCTACCGCGAGATGACAATCCGTGCAAAGCTTATGAATCATTCATGAATGAACACACCGTCGGTCGTTGTCGTCGTCGTTACTGACACACAAGCGTATTATTATAATATATATATTGTATTCAGAATTATAACAAGTCTGAGGGGACGAGTAACAGTGTTTCATCCAGACATTCTTGCAAGGGGGGGCAAAATAGAGTTTTGAAAATGTAAGGGGGGGCGGGCGGCACTGGTCACCATGGGAGTGAAATAGAATTATTGGAAGGCCTATGTCCTACATTAAAAAAACATAATCTTATCTAATGAGGTCTGCATATGTCAGATCCTGACAAGTTAATTCAGCTACTCATTTTCACCTCCACCGTCTAGCAATTTTCAGTCAACTGTGACATTCACTATTTAGATGCTTTTCACACACTATTCAACTCTGACTCTCACCTCCCCTTAGGTTTATCACACGTTGATTCACACTTACGGTTGCTGGCTGGCTATAAAAAGGCCAGCCCTCAGCTCACCGTAGCAGTTGTTGAGTTTTGATCTATACAGATTCTACAACTTCCAGAACCAGAACTCTAAGCACTCGTAGTCCCTGACAGCTTAAGATAGTCTCAAATGGATATTCGCTCTTTCTTCTGTGGTGCAAGCTCTTCAAAGTCACCTGGCCACTCAAGTAGCAGTGACACAGAAGATAAAATTGACAGCAATCAATCTGATACTGAGTTTTTGGAGCCAAGTCCTGCCAAGAAAAGATTAATTGTCCATGAGAAGCATGCAAAGGAAAGATTAACTACACATGAGAAAAGCAAGAAAATCACTGCAAGCAGTCGAAAATACAACAAAAAATGGGAAGAGAGCTTCAATTGGCTGATGTTTGATAAAAATTTCCAAGGAGCTTTTTTGTAAGGTTTGCAGGAAGAGAGGAATTTCTCTTCAAAGAACAGGAGGAACATGGATCTCAAAACCTTTCACGAACTGGAAGAAGGCAATAGAGAAGATGAAAATTCATGCAAAGAGTGATATTCACCTCCTATCATGTGAAGCAGAGATGGCTGCAGCTACAGCACTACAAGAAGGGTCAGTCATTCAGCAACTCCAACAAATTAATGATGAGGAAAAGTTGAAGAACAGAATGGCCATTAAAGCTCTAATTCGTTGCACCCATTTTCTAGCTCGTCGCCACATTCCCCACACAACAAATTTTGATGAACTTATTGATCTAATCGTAAGTTGTGGTGCAGAAGATTTAAAGGGGTTCCTTGAAAGAGCTAGATTAAATGCAACCTACACATCTAAAGTTGCTGTTGTTGAATTTGTTGAGGCAGTTGGCTTATGGGCTGAAGAATGTTTACTGAAACGGCTTCGCCAAGCTTCCCATTTCAGCATAATGGCAGATGAGTGCACTGATGTGACGACCACAGAAGAGCTTTCAATTTTCTTCCGCTGGGTGAACATGGACGGTCAACCTGTTGAGCACTTCTTGGATATAGTTCCATTGAAAGCTACTGATGCAAAGACTATTTATTCTGCCCTTGTTGAATTCATGAAAGATAAAAACATACAGATTAGCAAGCTGGTGGGTATGGGATTCGATGGAGCAGCTACTTTCTCTGGGAAACACAATGGTGTGCAGAGTCTCCTGAAGAAAATTTCACCTCATGCACTTTTCGTACACTGCCATTGCCATTTGCTACAGCTAGCATGCGTTCAAGCAGCTAATGCTACCAGTGGGATAAAACATGTGTACATCACACTCACCACCCTCTGGAAATTTTTCCACTATTCTCCTAAGCGAGCTGAGAGTCTCAAAGCAGTACAGCAGGTGCTTGACTTACCTGAGCTGAAAGTTGTGAAACCATCAGATACTCGCTGGCTGTCCCATGAACGCTGTGTGAAGGCAGTCAAAGCTAGCTACAGTGCAATTGTGACTGCTCTAAACAATATCTATGAGCAGACACATGCACCTGAAGCTCTAGGTATCAGTAAAGCCTTATGTAGGCCCTCAACTTTAGTGGCCATATACCTCCTTGATTATGTTCTGCCACAAGTGGCGAAGTTGAGCAGAGCTCTCCAGACTGAGAGAATAGACTTGACAGCTATCACCCCTCTTGTTGATGCCACTCTCAATACACTTGATGATGCCATGTTACCTGCTGCTAACTGGGTATTAGAACTGATGGATGCAAAGAATGAGATCGAAGAAGTCACTGACATCATGTTAACCACGGAAAGCATTGCTACATTCCAAGGACAAGTGGCTGAACCGTTTATCAGGATGCTGAAGGCAAACATATCCAGCAGATTTATTTCACAAGATATTGTCTCCTCATTTGGCATCTTTGATCCGAAGAAAGTGCCAGCTGCTGACTCTTCTGACTTCCATACATATGCTGAGGACTTAATAGATGTACTATTAGCTCACTATGGTGCAGAGCTGCCTGCTAAGACTGCTGGTGGAGATGAATACACCAAAGAAGCTCTTATTTCCCGCGAAACCCGAGAGGAGTGGAAAACATTTCGAAGCTACTTATTGAAGAAGCCGAAAGGTAACCTGCACTTGCAGTTGAAAGAGCTCACCACAAGTGATATGCTTAGTGAAATTTTTCCAAACATTAGCACCCTGGCAAACATATGTCTATCTATCCCTGTCAGCACTGCTTCAGTGGAAAGGAGCTTCTCCAAAATGAAACTAATTAAAACACGAATTCGAAATCGAATTGGGCAATCACAATTATCCTATTTGATGAAAATAGCCATGGAGACACCCGAGACGCTCTCATCTACACAATTAAATGACATTATTACAGTATGGAACAAAAAACCTAGACGAATTGCTGTGTGAATATTGTTTATTATTAATTTGGTTTACATTTTTCTCTTAATAAATATCGGTTCTTTCAAAAGGGTGGGGGGCACTTAGAATCCAAGGGGGGGCATTTAGAACCCAAGGGGGGGAAAATGCCCCCTTTCGCCCCCCCTAAATGAAACCCTGCAGTGATATTGCGTATTTGAAGTATAACATATAACAATTACAGGAGAGAAAGGAGTTGATTACAAAAGGAGGGCGGGGGAGGTGAGACAGGAACCTTTTTTCACCCCTAAATCTCACAATGACTTTATACATAATGTGAGGGCTGGATCTAGAAACTATAACCAGTCAGTTGTTAAAATGCACTTATAAGACAAAAAAAGAAAAAAAAAGAAAAAAAGTCTAGCATCTTATTACACAGTATCGTTTATTATCTGTCATTCACTTCACTTGGTAGTGCTTGTCACTCACATATGTAGCTTTTCGATTTTTCACATTCAAAATCTGGTGTTTGCATGGTGGTTAAATCTAGCTGGAGAATTTGGGGAAAGACCCTACAATACTAGTAATACAAAACAAACCAAACCAAAACTCTCATACCTTACTAACTGAATCCCTAGATGACACTGATGAAAGAATTGAGCAACATTTTCAGGGAAAGCAAGAAATATATTGCAACAGAAATCACAGACTCCAGATATAACTGGAGGATTACAAATGTCTACGAAATCCAATAGTAGCGCTTTCAGCTGGCCTTCATCTAAGACACTGTTTATATCATTCACTTGATTAACATTCTGAGAAGCTGGATAACGACTAGTGTAGAGCAGAAATGACAGAGTTGGCTCATTGCTGATGAAATCTTTGACACAGCTAGTTATTGCCGATCGGTAACGACAGAAACTTTCTATATGAAACAGATTAAGCCATAATTCCGAGACCTTGTAATAATCCAACATCAGCATTAGCGCTTCTTGTCCTTGAACAGAAATCTATTAATATTGGAAGCGTTTAAAAAAAGCATGCAGAGAAATGAATATTTGGAACTAACTTCTGATGTAGAGCAGATCAAGTACTGATTCCACTGATTGGTCTTGTTGCAGACACCACTCAGAGCACAGAGTACAGAGAAAGCCTACACAGTATAAATATATATAATATAATGCAAAGTTAACACATGCCATGCAGTATAATCACCATCCTCTTGACATGCCAGCTTTTCAGTTACTGAAATATGAAGTGAACACGGCAGGTGAAGCACAGCGGACCGAGGTTACTGGCGATTAAAGGGGCTGGGTAATCTAGGAACCGTGCGAGGGCTCCGAGCACGTGCTCGGACACACGCATGCGCTGGTGCGGTCATGAGATGCAAGGGCCTAGTGTGGAGCATCAATTAGAATAAGTAAAAAATGGATAAGGAAAAGAGAGAGAAGGTGCCCAAACAGCTGGGCAAAGCCGCGGCAGAGAAAACCAGATGCCCGCACCGAAGAGTTGGAAGGAGTCAAGGGAGGCACGCATGAAGACGCCCGAGATGGAAGGTGGAGGAGAAGGGTCGGAGGAATCAGGCGAAGAGGAAGACTTGTGGGTAGAAGAGAACTCCAAAGCAATTAAAAAGCTGTCGAAACAATTGGTGACATACAGAGAGCCACTCAGAAAGTCTTGGCGAATCTACCACAACAGAAGGGTAGGTAGTGAACGATAGGATCAGTGGCAAAGAGGGTTAAGTATGGGAGAGTGAGCTTAAGTAGTCAGGGACGTGGGTGAGGAGGACTGGAAGGCTAAGGCAAACGTTCCTGATGCTCACCTCCGTACTAGCAGTAGTGCTTGACAAACCAAGCTCAGCGGGCTTTGTGGAGGCGGCCAGTGGGCGAGTGTGAGTGTGAACTGCAAGCTGAGCTAGAAAAGGGGGAAATAAGCTTAAGCGGTTACAATAAGAATGTCACACAGGGAAAGAGTGAGCAGGAGACGCAGGGGGGAGACAGAGGAGAGGGTATTAGGTGTACTTAATGGGGGCAGCTATGGGAGGTAGCTAAGGGATAACTAATTTCTTGGAGGGGGACGAGGTCCATGTTGGCTAAGAGAGGGAGTTCGGGAAGGCCGTGAGTTCTGGCTGGCCTGAACGGACGTTAGTAAGCCGGATAACGTGTGGTCCCCAGGAGAGAGAGGGTGACAGGGGTCCAGTGTTGGAAGGCAACGCTGTGGAGTCGCCAGGGAGCAAAGAGAGGGACAGAGGTCCAGTGTTGAGAGGCAACACTGCGAAGCTGTCAAGTAGCAGAGGGGCACAAGTGGGCAAGACAGGAAGGGCACAGTGTGCCAGGGAGGTCTCGTCCGAGGAGGTGCCAGAGCTAGCAATGAGTGCATGTGAGAGAGGAGAGGGCAGAGCACCAGGAGAGAGTGGTGCCTGCCTAGAGTTCACAACAATGCACACTAGAGGGAGAGAGGGTGCCACAAGAGAGTGGCACGGGTATGTGTATTTTCACGTCTGTGCTATTGGTGTGTCACAGACGAGGTGGCTGAGCTGGCGGAGCGTGCCAGGAGCAAAGGAGCCTCTGTAGCATCAGGGGGAGACAAAGGTGGAGAGGAGCCGCTGTTCTAGAAATTGCTGGACAGCCTGAGGGGTTCCAAGACAGAGGAAAAGGAGGAGAAAAAGGCAGCCAAAGTGGTGCACCTCCTAAAGAACCAGCCACCTCTCCCGAGCAAGACAGTGGAAAGGATCAGAGAGGGATCCTTTGTAGAGTTCGCTGGCCTCCCAGTATTCGATGATGGGCCAAGCGAAGGAGGAGAGTGGAAAGGCAGTCTGGGGCAGATGCAATTTCGGGGCGCATTGCCGTTTCACCCACACCTGCTCCAACTGCGGCGGAGATCATGCACTGCCCCAGTGTAGCAAGCCCACAGAGAGAAAGTAGTCAATCTATGGAATGGTCATGTCACGTTATCATGTGGTCACATGTGTTATGTTGAATGAAAAAATCTTGTCGATACTATGGGAGCTCGGTGAGAGCTCAAGCAACGGAGCAACCAGCAGGAAGAAAGCTGTCAGAGAAGTGCCAGACTTGCCGGGCTGGAGCACGTACTTCACACTATTTCAAGTGGCGTGGGCGACCGGCAAACCGGATATGTGGGTTCCGCTGGCGGCCTACCGGGAGGTCATATTTAAATTAGCAAAGAGACACCAGTGGTCTCAAGTCACCAGATATGATCGGAGGTTCCGGCAGGAAGCGGCAGGGAAGGATGAGGTGAAGTGGGATGAAGAGAATCTGTCTCTCCTGTTGGACATAGTCCAAGCCACCCCGCAGGGCAAGACGGAAACCAGACAAGGAGCAGGAGTGAGCGGCACCTCGTCGAGTAGGATGGAGCCGAGGAGGAGAGGAGCCTGCTTCAGGTTCAATAGGGGAGACGTACAGACAACAAAGCAATAAGAGGGGGAGCAGGGTTAGGTGGCACAGAGAGGGGTGGTGCTCGAGAGAGAGAGATAAAGAGAGTGAGAGAGAGGAGTTGGATAAAAAACGGGGGTAGGGTAATTAAACTTAAATACTTTTTGCTTGCGGGAGGGAACGGGTGAATTACTGGGGCAGTAGTTAAGGGACTCATGCACACACGTAGTTAGGATGGTGAGGTGTTACGGTATGGGCGGGCAAAAGCTGACAAAGTGTCTATGCTTTTGTACGGTACCGTTTCACGAGACAGTTGATAGAACTTGAGCAGAGATCAGAGGGCTCGAGCAGCAGAGTGTTGCAAGGAGCATAGGAGGCGGTGACCCCTCTGGAGTGGCAACAGTGGGAGAGAGAACTGGAGGGACACCCTGACAGAGAGTGGGTAGACCTCCTGGTCAGAGGAATAAAGGAAGGCTTCAGACTGGGGCATGACCAGACCAAGGTGGTACGGGAGGAGAGGGGCGGCTCCATGTATGAAGTATCACAGCACAGAGGCATAATAAAGGAGTACCTGGAGAAGGAGGTACGGAGCAGAAGGGTGTGGAAGGTGGAGCAAGACACTGAAGGGATACAGTGTTCACCCTTCGGAGTGATACCCAAGAAGGGTAGGCTGGGCGGATGGAGGCTGATAGTGAATCTGTCTGCCCCAGAAGGCCACAGTGTCAATGATGGCATTGACAGAGAGCTCTCGAGTGTGGCATACACGTCGGTAGACGACGTAATTAGGAGAGTGGTAGAGCTGGGGGAGGGTGCCTTGATTGCCAAAGCTGATGTGAAGGCAGCATACAGGAACATTCCCGTCCACCCTAGAGACAGGTGGCTGCTGGGAGTGAAGTGGGAAGGAGAAACCTTCGTAGACGGCACCCTCCCGTTTGGGCTGAGATCAGCCCCCTTATTGTTCACGGCGGTGGGAGACGCCATGGAATGGATTGCCACGCAGAGAGGGGCCGGATGGCTCAGGAATTACATCGATGATTTCGTGGCAGTGGGGCAGAGGGGCACTGACCAGTGCGAGAGGGCCATGTCCATTTTCAAGGAGACATGTCGTCGTCTAGGGATGCCACTAGACGAGAACAAGGAGGAAGGTCCCAGCGAGGTGCTGACCTTCCTGGGAATGGAGATCGATACTGTGAAAATGGAGGTCAGATTGCCTTAAGAGAAACTGACAGAGATGAGAAACCTCCTGAAGAGGTGGCGGGGAAATGAAAAGTTGTAAGAGGAGGGACCTTGAGTCCTTGGTGGGGTCCCTCAACCACGCCTGTAAGGAAGTGAGGCCGGGCAGAGTGTTTAAGAGGAGACTGCAAGACCTCATGACCACGGTGAAGAGAGATGGCCGAAGGGTGAGGCTGAACGTAGAGGCGAGGGCAGACATCGAATGGTGGCACCAGTTCGGCCTGGGGTGGAAAGGCACCTCTCTCATGAGGGCAGTGGTCACTGAGGGAACTGAGGGAGAGCTGCAGGAAGAGATGTTCTCAGACGCGTCTGGGAACTGTGGCTGTGGAGCAACGTGGAAGGGCAGGTGGTTCCAGATACAGTGGAGTGCAATGCCAGGAACCGGGGAGTGGGGCATCATGCCCAAGGAATTGCTGCCAATAGTGGTGTGGGGCAAGCAGTGGAAGGGCCTGACCATCAAGGCCAGGTGCGACATGTCGGTAGTAGCAGCCATCCAGTCGGGGGCATGTAAGGAGAGGTGGGCCATGCACATGTTGAGGTGCTTGGCCTTCATAGAGGCAAAAGTGCCGTTGGCAATCAGATCTGAGCACATCAGGGGGGCAGAGAACGTGGTAGCGGATGCCCTATCCAGGGATGGGTTAGACCGTGCTCGTTCTGTTACGCAGGTTGCAGAGGAGGAGTAAGTGACAGTCCCGACAGACCTCCTGAGGATGTTGACCACTCTGAGTTAATCCTGGTCAGAGCAGGAGTGGGGGCAACTGTCAGGTATGTGCTCGACCAGTCGATAGCAGAGTCCACGCGGAGGAGGTATGCCTCCGCGTGGAAGAAATACTCGGATTGGTGCAGCCAACTGGGGGAAGAGCCATGGTCAGTGACGGAGAACAAGGCCATGGCGTATGTGGTGGCTCTGACCAGAGACGGACTGAGGGTTGCGTCAGTGAAACACCACTTGGCGGGCACGAGAATGGCCCAGGTTTGGCCGCCCCAGACTGGGGAGCCATGGCCAGGCTGACGCAACTCAGGAAAGGACTGGCGAGACTGGAAGCCGTGGGCAAGAAAGACAGACTGAGGAGGGAGCCCGTGAAATGGCACCACATGAGGACCATGCAAGTAGCATGGAAGCCAGAAGGAAGGAAGGGAGCAATGCTGTGGGCAGCGGCATGCATGTGCTTTTTAGGCTGCATGAGAGCAGGAGAGGCCATAGCCCCAGAAGGAGTCGAGTTCGATGGGAAGGCTCACCTGTCTTGGGAGGACGTCCAGCTGGAGGATGCATCCAGTCCCAAGTGGATCAGAGTGCGGATAAAAGAGTCCAAGATGGACAGATTAAGAGTTCGGAAGCTGTGGCCTGAGATCCCAATGTCCGGCATACCCTTCTCAGCCAGAGCCTTCCTTACTTCGGCCACGAAGTCCCACCTGGTGAGGCCCATTCCGTTGTTCTGATCCATGAAGAACGGACCCGGACCGGCTGCTCTGGCTGCCATAAATTCTAGGACTGCTTTCACCGGGCAGATATCCAGGTCCGTCCTCTGCAGGGACACAAAGGCTCCTGTCATGTGCAGGTATCACTCAGTCACTATTGTTTTCTACGCTGTACCATCCGAGTATTTGTTCATGTTTAACAGTCAACATGAGAGATGAGAAAGAGAAGGATAGCAAAGAGAGGGCTGTCTTAGGGGAGTAGGGTAGTGTTTGGTCTTACGTAAGTAGTAGTGTGTGCATTGGAGCAGTCGGGGGCTCTCGGGGGGGGGGGGGGGGGGTTTGGTGGGGAATGTGCAGCTGCTGCAAGGCGCATGCGCCTCGAGAGCTCGCCTGGTGGCGTGGCCAAGCCTTAGGGCTAGGCGTGGCCACGTGAGCGTGACTGCGAACCTTTGGCACACACACTTCAAAGGATGAGTAAAGCCAACTGTAAGTCATCTCAACACTGCTTCACACAGTCCCTCAGCAGGTAACGGCAGGTGAAGCACAGTGACGGGTGAAGCACAGTGACCGAGGTTACCGGCGATTAAAGGGGCTGGATAATCTAGGAACCGTGCGAGGGCTCCGAGAAGGTGCCCAAACAGCCACCGCATCCCAATAATAATAATGAGGAATGGGAAGTCAGTGTAAAAAGGGGGAGTATACTCTGGGAGCCCTAGGTTGGCGTAGGGTATCCCATGACTGGTTTGTAGTGCGCGCAGCTGGGGGGGGGGGGGGGGGGGGAAATGTGCAGCTGCTGCAAGATAAGCCTCAGCTTCCCAAAGGCGAGCCTCAGGCGCATGCGCCTCGAGTGCGCCAAGCCCCAACAATGCGACTGCGAACCTCCGGCATACACACTTCAAAGGATGAGTAAAGCCAACTGTAAGTCATCTTAACACTGCTTCACACAGTCCCTCAGCAGGTAACTATTAGTTGTATGAGTTTAAACTATGTGTATTCTCTCTTTCTAGCCTTGATGATTGAGGAAAAAAGGTTCTAAAAACAAAGCATTAGATCTATAACATGTGGGACTGCACTGAATACGTAGTTTTACTAGGGTTCTATTTATATGAGGGGTGAAGTTTGGGCACGTCCACTGTCCTCTCTCTCTCTCTCTCTATATATATATACTAAGTTACAAGGCAAAGAAAAAAAAACTTTTTAAACATTGAGAGTAACTAGGATAATACTGCTGTTACATTTTGGGGTTCAGCCCATACTGCAAACAGCATGCAAATATTGGGGAATTGAAGTGGGGGGGAGGGGGGGGGGGAATTGAGAAGTGGGAATTTTGAAATAAAAAACTCCCTCTCTCTTCCCATTAGATTGAACCACTATATAAACCTACTATTACAATATTACCTGTTTTCGCACCATACTGCTTTCCTTTGTGTTTATGGCAGATTCTAAACATATTCCCCACAGGCCAAATGAGTTTAATGGAGCCCAAGCTAAACCCAGAAGTGCTGCAGCTGCTGGTTGGGCCACTAAAGAGGAGAGAAAGCTGTAAGAAGCATATCTAGCTTCAGGATTTCTGTCTTTTATAAGGCGATGAATCCAAGTTAAGCCAATATCGGAAGATTTAAGCCATTTTGACCACCATTCCTGTATATAACAGACACAACAGTACAGTACTTGTAACAATTACATCCTTGTTATAATGAAAACTATTATATTTAGTGAAAGTCTAAGTCTTAAAATAACAACTATAAACAAACCAATCAAAAACAACAAAAAAAAAGCAAAGAAACCAACATCTACTAAATCTGCCATGTGACATACTTACTATTGTTGCTGCCCAGCAGTATATATATACACACTAAATATTGTTTATACATTGTACATGTACACGTTTTTTTTCTTCTACATAATCGAAACTTGCACTTGTAACTGAAATATTTATACTTGACTTACTTCAACAAACATTTATGATGACATAATAATTAGGGCCTGATGTTTATTGCTTCTTAAATTAACTATAAAATCAAGTCTCTATAACCTTATAGTTGAGACAAGCTATAAAATAAATAAATAAATAAATAAATAAGATGAAACATTTCATGCTGTAACTACCCTCTATGCACCTCAGGGCATTGCAGTTGGTGTGATGTAGAGAATGTTAAATGAGCCAGAGCCAAGGATGCCTTGGTGACGACACCTTTGCCCATAAAAGAACTCTCTATGCGGCCACGGCCTGATACAAATGACCACAATATCTATAATCAATAAAAGAAACCAATTTAATCATCATTTTAATTGTATTCGTGACTTTCACCTGTCGTAGAGAAGACAAAATTTTCATGGAAAGTCCTAACAGATTCCCAGGCAATTCGCCAAGTAATTTTCTGCAATTTATAAACTAGTTAGAAACAATGTATACGAAGCAACTTAAAAAAATAATAAAACCAGTGTCCTAAATTAAAAGTAATAATAAAACCGTAAATGTAACAGTCTCCACTGCTGCTATTATCCTAAAGTGGTTAAGAATTTGTCACTTATACTTTTGGATTATGCATGGCGCTTGAAATGCGCAAATGAGATGTTGACAGACCAGACTAAGAAATATAAACCTCGTGGGCATGCATGCTGAGGGGTTAAAATATATTGTTTAAAGTTTGATTGATTCTAGTAAAAAAAAATTCATATGTAACACATACCTATCAGTAACATTAACTAAACATTCCAGAGTTAACTCTAAGATAGGGATGTCCTTGAAGTTTGGAGAACCTGCGGTGTCTAAGCTTCTGCAGAGAACCTTCACCAGTGGAACGAAATTCCACTTCATTTTATTGTCTGATTGTACAATAACAGGCAGTCGATGAAGTAGTTCCGCATAAAGCTTAAGAAGAGATTTCAGTAACAACCTGAAAATCAAATCAAATCAAATACTATCACTAGAATAAAGACAACTTGAGAGAAATTAAGTAGAGTAATATATAATACAATAATTTTCAGTTTGGGTCTCACTTGTTTTACACATTAACTTATTGTAACCCCTCCCTTCCTCTTCCTTTCCTTTAAAAAACAAAAACAAAAACAAACAACAACAACCAAAAAACAAAACAAAAAACAACTAATGGAGCTAACAGCAAAAGGTTTTTACACCCCAAGCCTACCTATTAGTGGTCTTGTCCTCTGTCGAACAATCTTCATTGAGAAAAGTCTCCAGTAGTTCTAACAAAACACACTGTGGAGCAAAAAAGATTTCAGCTATAAATGATAATTCTTGAACAGTCGCCATAGCTTCAGATAGAGAATTCAGCAGCAAGTCTTTGTAAAAGTTTGTAATAGAAATTAACAATGTTTGCTCATGAGCAGTGTTAGGATGAACTTTGAGGAACCTGAGGGGGAAAAAAAATAATAAAAATAAAAATAATGAATAGTGTGACCAAAGAAAAGCATCATACCAAGGAAAATATTATCACAGAACAGTTCAAAATTATACAAATCATTACCTGTCCAAAACTTGCATCAGTCTATTCCCTATTAATAGTTGACTTTCCTTCTTCTGGGTCATCCCAACCCCAGAACGAGTATAAATAACAGTGAACATGTGATGCAAAATTTCAACTATTTTAGCTGGAGATGTTGCAGAGGAAAGGTTGTCACAATAGTCAAGAAGAGACATTTCAAAATCTGCAGATCGCAGAGATAGAGATTCGCTCTCTGACAATATGAGCTTGCCGTTGCGATCCTTGCCACCGCCTTCTAATTGACATTTAAGTACTTCTTCAATGCTTTCAGAAGAACTATAAAGATACTGGGATTTCAAAAAACAAGAAAATTGCTCAGACAAGTGGGGATAATCTTCTAAAGGAGAAACATCTATCTTGGAGGACTTCACTCCATTGTATCCCGATACTTCAAATGGAAGTTGCAACCTAATGAATTAAGTCTCCTTGGTATGTAACTCTTTATAAAGTTAACATCCTATTAATTTGCTGATTTACACTATGTGACTTACCTGTCCCTAATGGATACTGGAAGTGAGATTTTAGCATTGTCTGAGATCTTGGCCTCCTTAAGAAACACCAAGATAAACAGAAGTCTGGACACAATATGGGTCAGTTCTTTATCCTCATGAAATGAAGCAGCAGCTGAAAAAGTGTATAAATTCACAATTACAAAACAACAACAACAAAACAAAGTTAGCTATCAATAGGATTCAAACTCAAGCAAAATGAAGTAAGTCGAATTAAAAATCTATAACTACATATATTCACCCTGAAAGATGATGGAAAGATTGTTAAAGTCTTCTCCTAATGTCAGTCGTACTCCTGGGCCAAAGGTTGAGAGGACCCACAGACATTTCAAACAAGACTTTATTAGACAGAGCCAGTCCAGCTGCACACTCCCACCATCATACTGAGACCGCTCAGAGTTTATTACAATGTTTTGTAGCAGCTGCGTGAGATCTGACAACAAACCATCACTGAGGGATCTAATGTGAAGGGAGCGGTCTATACATAGAATATACATCCAGTTATTCTTGGCTGAAATACTATAATAGCAATTTTCTCTACTGTAGTTCGAGGCCCCTCTTGATTCAGTTTTATAAACAATATTAAAACAGAGAAAATTGCTATTAAGCATTTCTACACACTCACACAATAGGTATGTATCTTAACATATATACATACAATATATTCAATTTTCTATCTATTTCCATACTATATTTCCTCCTAAGACAAAAGAATTACCTTGCAGAAGCAGGACTAGTTGTTCTAAAGCAGATTTTCTGAGAGAAACTGACAGAGAATCAGTCATTGCTATGCTCAACAACTTCACCACGTCTTCATGCTAAATTACGTACGTAGATTAGATGTCTGCAGTAATCGATCTATACATACCAACCTTAAATTCTCCATCTCGAAGTGTGGTCAATCCTACTTTAAAATTAACACCTGAATGCCGTTCAATGAATGTGTTACGAGGAAAATCTGCAATAGCCTTGGATGAAATAAAAACTTTCTTTGGAGTTTTGGAAAGTAAGTCCAATAAACAATTGCAAGACCAATCTCGAACTCTATTAGAAAAAAAAAGATAAATAAAACCATGATCGATAAGCATGGATAATACAATCCAGGGGAGTAGGAAGCCAGATTGTATTGGTGCGGCCATTATAACCACACCCACTTAACCACACCACAAAAAGTCAGTATAAGCTATTATTTCACTATATTACACAAAAAAATGAATTTTATAACAATCAGTAGGTTCATGTCAAATAAATAATATTAAATTACAAGTTATAGCTATTATGTAGAGTGTAGTATAGCTAATATAGCTCCTTGGATATACAGAGCAAACAACACAAAAAAAATTAAAAAACTGAAACCACCTTTTGTGACCTTCATAGCTTTATTTTCTTCAAACATTTTCAAGTATGTGGCAAATAACTAAATGGGACGACTCCTAGTAGTGCTAAAATGGCCATTTGGCAGACCAACATTTTGGAAAGACCTCCAAACTACATTCGTTTTTCCCAAAGATCGCTTTGGAATAGTAAACAAAGGACCAGGCTGGTCTGGAGTTCCCTAAAAATCTTCTAAAAGACTTGATATTAGCTATTTAATCCCGGCGGAAGTCATTTTGACCGCACCACTTGATTTCGACAGCCCCAGTTCGACGAGATCAGGTAAAGAGAAGAAAAAAAGACACCTCCTTTTTGTTAAAATATTGGTGCGGTAGATCCACATATTAAACCGTGGATATGCAGGAAGGCACACAAGGTTTCTCAATCATGTGCATGCATGTGTGCAAGAAATAAGGTTTCATTAACCTGCTATTGTTACAAACAATACATCATAGCAAACCAAACACTTAGATAAGTTCTATAACAGCTTTCACTTTGTTGTTGACACGTGCCTTAAGCTGCAGTCACAAAGTTGTTTGTTTATTTAGTCATTATTTTAGAATAACCAAGTAAAGTCACCACTCTGATACAGGCAACCTTACAACTCACTCTGGCGACAGCAGAAATAATACCTTTTAACACCAGGAGAATAGCAATTTACTCATCCAATACCAGAACTTATTATCCTAGATTTTTTGATAATGATTGACATCATCTGCACGTGTTCAAATACCTACTCAATATTTATCAGACCATATTTAAGTAACAAAAACACTAATAAAAACCTAATAATTTGGGATATAAATGGCAATCGATGGCATCTTATATAAGTATGCCTATAGCTACTGATATTAGTATTATAACTAACTGTTCATTTGTGGAAAAAAGGAGTCGAATGAGAGAGCAAAATTGAAATGTATCCGACAGCTGCTCTGACTGACTCAAAATAACCCTCAGCTCCTGAAAGAGATGTTCATTGTCATCTACCACCACCTAAGGACATAAAACACATACATTCTCAAGAAAGAAATTATTTATTCACAATCATATTATATGTACATCGAAAAAGATGGAAGACTTCCTTTTTTTACCTAAGCAGCTTCCAATATATAAACATATATGTATGTATGTATCATGTACTCCAGAAATGATATTATTAAAACTAAAAATATTCAAATATGCTTATCACTTTATTATGACCATTTTAGACAATGTCATTTATAATCTGATTAAAATATTTAGAAACATTACCTCCAAATATGGGAAGTAAGGCAAGATATTATCCCGTAATTGTGGCCAATATGGTTCTTTTCTCAATGACAGGAGATCTCCCATTAACTCTTGACACATGGATGAAATTATCCCTGAAGAAGACATTGCTCCCTCTATTATCAATACATGTAATATGTTTTGATCAAGAAGCATTTCTTGGGGGGCTTTCAAACATTCTTTATGGCCTGGGTGCAGTGAACTTGATGCTGTGGATTGATGAGCAGGACTTCTAGATGACAGGATAGAGGAACTGAGATGGCTGGCCGATGAAGGACCAAGACTTCTGCTTAACATATCCTGGTAAATAACATAATATCGCATGCATTAACCCTTTCACCAATGAATTGTCAGGGAAGTTAAAAGTCTTTTTTTTTTTTTTAAACTTTTATCTTAAAAATGTCTATAAAAGAAAAAAAGAAAAAAAAGAACTGCAAATAGATAAATAACTTTCCGTATTTGATACTCCACTGTCTCAAACTAATTCCCAGTCTAGTATAACTACTCCATCCTCATGCAAATCTTTACAACTGCTTTGTCTTCTGAAGCTGTAGTCAGACACCTGGATTCCATCACAGAGCAACTCACTTTTTGTTGTTGAATGGCTTTTGTAGGCACAAATACATTCTGCACCATCTAGTTTATTAGATTCACACTCTAAAATGCCAAGGTTGGTGTTAATCAAGGTCTTCTGCTCAACTATAGACCGCCTGGTCGCCATTTTGAAGTAAGCCAAACTCACACTCCAAAGCTACCTCAAAACTTGTGCTGTAGCCTTAGAGACACTGCCGCAAGGAGTTCGAACATCACTTACTAACTATTGAGCTAATTTCTTGAGGCTATAGTGTTCGAGTGAGGCAACGAAGACGAGAATAAACAACGATATTCCTGAGGCGCTAGTTCAAAACGCCATATGACGGTTATGGCAGTGAAAGGGCTAAGGTAAATTGGTAAACCAGTTAGAGAGCATTGGCATTATTTCTATTCTATTATTCTTCAGTGACAGTAATGCATGGAATCTGTATTGTTGGATATTGTAGAAAGATATTAGTAGTATTTCATTTACATGAATATTCATTTCCTAGTCCTGTAGATAGATGATACTTTTAAACAGCACATTTCAAATTCATTAAATATTTACTGAACAACACTTCTGTAGCTTTAGCCGCCTAACTATAATCACCCCCATCCTCCCAACTCTCCCCTTCCTTCAAGGATTTTTTTTACAGTTTTTTCCCTTTTTATCTAGTCCTTGGCTTTTAGCTTATTATAACTAACCACGAAGTGAATGAACGACTCTTCCTTTGTCTGTGGATCTCCGTGGCTCAGTAGCTTCAGAATGAGGTTCTTACTAGTTCTCCACTCTTTGCTGCCTCTACTACTGCTACACATGCTACAACAAAAGAAGATAAGAAGAATAATGGAATAAAAAAGGCAGCCATTTAGTTCTATGTGTAAATGTTTCATTCTCAGACACACTCATTCCAGAAGCAGATGTAATGAAAATAGAAAAAATAGTCTGATACAAAGATCTAATTCTGAGACTGTACAGCCACATATGCCAATTAAAACACACAACAAATAAAAACCAGAAACACAACAACAAATAATCACAACAAAAAAGACAGGTAGGATTAAGAGCTTTAAACAACCAACCAAACAAACAAACAAACAAACAAAAACAAAAACAAAACACAAACAACAACCAGGGTATTTTTAGAACCAAACTTGAGATGGTTCAAATCACCATTTTGGAAATTTCAGGGGGGAAGGGGAATGCCTCCCTAAAAAAGGTGTAAGAAAATTTCATCAGCAAATGAGCCATTACAAAGGAAGGGACAGGAGAAAGAGAGGAAGAACTACCGAAGCCTTAAAACAACTGCCAGAAAAAGAACTAAGCCCTTCAACAAATCTGTCCACTCCATTCCCCACATAAAAGTGGCTCATTCTAAATTCTAAACTGAAACAGAATACCCATTCTCCCCCAGCATTTGTTACTTAATTTACTGACCAAGTCATAGCCACTTCCATGGCTCTGTCCACAAACTGGTCATCACAGTGAAACCAGAGACCTGGCAAAGCCTCCAGAGCTGATGACAGCATCTCATCTATACCATCAGGACACGCCACTTCAAAAGATAACTTCAGGAAATCAGATTTGCTTTGAAATGATCCACTCATTCTTCTCAGTTTAGCTAAAACCTACCAAAGCAACAACAACAACAAAGCATTGATGACATGGACAGGCCAGTTAGACACATGGTATCAACGGATCTATAGACAATATGGAAATTAAAGGCTAATTACAGGCACAATATGGGTAATGAAATAAAAAATATCGTTTCCAGTTTTCCTTCCTGTATATCTCTTAACTTTCCCTAATAAATTCATATGAAATGCAAATATCTATAGAAGCAGTTCTTATCATAACTTATAAAGTATGTGAAACTTACAGCACTTTTTCCAGAATCTATTTCTGCAAGTAGTGATTGAAAGTTCTCCTGAATTCCAGGGCAAACTATACTCAGAGGTCCACTCATAATGTAGTCTTCCAATACACCAGGCAAAGATTTCAATGAGGACTACAATGAATAAATAAATGATACATACATAAGTATATGTATGCACTAATTAATAAAATACAAGTATTTAAACGTTATAAAAAATAGAAAAATAATACAAGTAATATGGAATTAAGAAAAAAGTAGTAAGTATGAAGTACATAAGTATCGGATGTATATGTATGTGCAAAATATGTTTGAACGAAGTAGGTTTGTATGAAGTATGTCTGTATGAAGTGTGCTAGTTGAAGTATGTTATGATGAAATATGTTTGTACAACAGATGAAGTATGTTTGAATGAAGTCTAGGGGGGGCGGGCAAATGCTTCCCTTTACCATCCCTTATGTACATGCCAGCCTAGATGAAGTATGTATGCATGAATGTATGTATTGATGTATCATGTACGAAGTAAAAATTAAAACCAGCAGACTAAATGAAAAGGTGTGTCTTACCCAAAGTTGTTGGCCTTCACTATGACAGCACTTTCTATCGACTTGAATGAGCCTGTTCATAAAGAACCCAAGATTGATAGCCACACAACAGACCAGCTGAATCTGAGGGAGGCGGGGCTTCTTGGGAGCCAGAGTGCGCCATTTTGATAAGCACTGGTTAGCCACTGAACACAAATCACTGACTCCTTGCTTTGTTGCCTGAAGGTGAAGTGATAATACAAGACCAAGAATGTAGAATACTTGCAACAATAGATTGGAGCTTATGGAACGTTAGCCTTGCATAACATACACCCTTTACCCAACCACTGTGCAGAGCAAAAGGGTCTGGTGCCTCGTTATTGATTTCAAATGTGAATATAATCATATGCTTTATGGCAGCATTAGGTAAGGCTGCAGTTTTATGGACACACGCACAGACACACACACACACACACAAAAATCACTGACACAATAATATCTAATCAGTTCGACTCAACATTAAAAATGTGTATTCAAGCACCGTGGTCCCTAGCCCTGGCACTAGCCCAAGATAGTAGCGCCAAAACTCAACTAACATCTATAAGAAAAGGGGCATCTGAAATTAATATGATCATAAAACTACATTCTAAAAATCCAATTGATGAACACTAAATGTTGGCATTAACTTACTTTGGCAACTAGTTCAACTTCTTCTTTCGGAACATACTTGGAATAACACCTCACAGAGTCCAACTCTATCAGGTTCACTGCCATGTCCACTAGCAACAGACATTGGTTGACAAATGCAGCTGCCACCAACGGTATGGAAATCTTCCGATTGTCAGTGGATGTGGTCCAAGGAAAGTCCCTGTTGAGGTGATCCAGTAAGATGGGTGAAATGGTAGAAATGACGGAGGAAGCGAAGGAGAGAACAGTGAACTGATTTCTTTGGAGAGCATCAAACTCTTCCCTGGGCAGGAACTCCATTGCACTGTCTTGAGGATGTTCATGAGGCTCGAAAGATTGGCTATCTGGTTCAGAAGTGTTTCTGTCTATAATGAATAAACAAAAACAAACAAACAAAAAAAAGAGATAAAATAATTGATAATTCAGTATTGGAAACAAGTTAATGGGACACTCTCGCAGGCCGAATGAATGAAACTTTTTAACCTCACTTGGAGCATCCAGATTATCTATTCAGTAATTCATTTTTAGTGATTTCTTTAGTTCAGTGACATAAATAAGGGTTAATTATGCTCACAAAACTCATTAAATTGTTTTCTGACCTCAGCCGAAGCCTTTCCACAGTTAATTACTAGCTCTTCTCTAATTAGTTTACTAGTTGTGATACTAATTAGTTTACTAGTTGTGATACTAATTAGTTTACTAGTTGTGATACTAATTAGTTTACTAGTTGTGATACTAATTAGTTTACTAGTTGTGATACTAGGAGTATCTATGCCACATTCAGCTAGCAATCTTTAGTATCTATTCCAGCTCTATTTAATGTTATGTCAGTGGTGCCTATCAGAGCAGAGGGAGCCATGACAATTAAACATTCACAGCTGGTGCTCCAGCTGTCTCTTGTGTGGGAGGAAAGAAGTGAACTGTTATGTATGCCATACAGTTTAGTTGGTGTTGACTGAGTTGTGTCTTCTTCTCTAGACACTCCTTCCAAGTAAGGTTTTCCCACAATACCATTAAAAATTTCACATAGCAACCATTATAGGCTGGAACTAAATTGCTTTACTCAGAGAAAAAAAAAAAGGTATATGTATCGGTCCTTTAGTCATGGATAAAGTTGAAATACTGTATCATATTAATAGTATTTTAGTCATTTAAATATTTTAGTAAAAAGTTAAATTATGTTATATTCGCCACCCATAACCGACCTTGATGCTCAAAGGGCTACGCCCCCCCCCCAACAAATGCGGTCCAAATGAATTATTTTGGCAAAATTGTGGGTTAATATGACAATACTACTATAAACCACACCTATACAAATGGGTGTGGCTACCAGGAATACCCCTGGACAATTGATGGCAAAGCTGGTCAGTTATACCCTTTACCCAACATGAATATATGACTAGACATGCCGTAAACAGCAGCTGGTAGCTACTGAAACGCCATTTTAAAGATAATTTTTCTCACCAGAATAGTGGATGCTCAATGATGAAGGATAATGCGACGACTTCACTCTCAACCTTAGCTTCCTCACATACGTCAACAAGCACGACAGACAAGGCAGGTGGGTGGAGTTCCAGTCCGCGGATGCCAGCAAATTTAACAGATGCTGTACCAAATATCAAATGATGCATACAAACATTGTACATAGCATCGCTACACAAAACCAGCAGCTGGTTTTAGACCACACCCACTCACCGAGAGAATGGTGGGTCTTTGTAGAAAGAGTTCGGCCGGAAAATCGTGAAAGAGCACGTCTTGGAGAAAATCACTGGAATGAAGCAGAGATTCCTTAGATGGAAATTCTAGACGACTACAACAGACACGTATTGAGTGGGTTAATTAATTACAAAGTATTGACAACTAAATTTTTGGAGTAAGTAAACAATTACCCTTTAATTTTTTTTTTCCTTTCTGACTCACCTCTCTGTGGTTGTCAAGACCTGCAGGTCATTGCTGGTCAATGTCAGCCATGGGAACTGACCCGCTAAACAAACAACCACACATACACACACACACACACACACACACACACACACACACACACACACACATTTTAAGCATAACAAGCATTCCAAACTGCAATGCAAAAAAAAAAAAGTACAAAGATTAATTCAATATATTATAAATTACAAGCCTATTAAAATATTTGTGCCACCAAATGTCTACTTTACACACACACACACACACACATATACACACCTTGTAACACACCAACATTCCACTCTGTCCCACCTTGTTTGTTCCGCTTTGCTTCTGAACTTGGGAAGTCACCTTCACTAGACCATTCTATGCCTGTTGGTAGCATATCAAATCAACTAAATAAACACACTCCAGCAACAAGATATTCAAATGTATTTAATTACCAAAGCCAACTAATAATGATGATGACGATGATAATTATAATGTAACTAGTGGTGTCATGAAGGGTGAGTGAGCCCACATGTAAAACATTTACACTAAAACTTTATTTCTTGATGATTTATATTAAATCTGTATCAATATTTTCTTAACCTAGGTTTAATGTTCTAGCTCCAGCACAGAAGTTAGACATGACATCTTTAGATCTGCTGAAATTATGTGTCTAGTAAGAATGACATAACACACCTAAGTTCTGACCCTTCATAAAAAACACATT
>WLWD01000157.1_pt1 | contig 74514 bp, 68 predicted proteins | sample 6712731 | NCBI WGS metagenome assembly WLWD01 (sample SAMN12718690, study PRJNA576275) | sponge metagenome | isolation source: marine sponge | host: Mycale hentscheli | place: New Zealand: South Island, Marlborough, Capsize Point | collected 2014-11-01
CCAACAAGGTGCACTTCTCCAAGATTTTGAATCTGTCTCAGAAGAGGAGCAATCTGATGTGGCCATATCGCATCCCCAATTGTTCTAATGTGCTGTACGATAGCACCTCGTATAGCTAAGTGCTGCTCTTCCGATCCTGTAAGAATCAAAGAAAAAGATCGAAATAGGCAATTTCCATCGCCAACTATCCTCTTGAAATTGGTCGGACGTGTTAATGGGACATTAGAACCACCAGGAGTGACTCCATTTGGTCCACAGTACTGCAATCCAAGCCTTTCACATTGTGCACGCTGCCACTCTTCATTGACAGGGTTATAGTGGAATTGGTGAGTATGGGTGTCAACGCTAGTGACAACAACATCATCAGTGAGACTCTTTTTTATTTCGACCGGAAGAGGTGGTTCATTAGCGATAACATTTTTGCAGTCTCCATTACAGCAGGCATCATGTGCTTCCCCTGATGATGGAATTGGAATATGGGGCACATTTGTTGCTGTTTCTGCTTCTTCTGCCTCCTCGCTAATTCTGTGATCTGTGCACGACTCAGACTTGACTGACAGTGTTGTTTGTGAGCCTAAACTATTGCTGAGTTTCTCTAATCTGAGGTCTTCATTGAGTCTTTCCTTATGACGTCTGCTGCTGGCTAGATGTGCTACACGTTGAAAAGCGAACGGAGGATTGAAAAGCAGATCTTTTACATGCCGCACACGTGAGCATGCCACAAAAGTCAGTCCAGCCGAGAATTCTTTTTTCCCCACATCAATGACAACTTTGTCTAATGTCATACCTTGGGACTTGTGAATTATAACTGCCCAGGCCAATTTTAGGGGAAGCTGGAGTCTCGAGCATGGGTAGGTAGAGGACAACCATGTGCGGCGTAGTGGAACTATTGGAACAGTGCCATCTGCCAGAGTAGGACCAGTGTAGAAATCAAACTTTACTGTCATTGCTACTGGTAAACTTGGTGGTGATTGATCTGCACCATCGTAGCAAATTGACACAACTGTACCAAGTGCTCCATTAACCAGTCCAACTTGAACCCACAGATTAGCAGTCAGCATTACACGTGCCTTGCATGCTAAAAAAATAACTGGTTCCAATCCACCAGCATCACTTGCAGGAATTCTGCTAGCTCTAGGACCAGAATGGATGGCTTCAATTCTTGCTACTGGCTGAGAATTTGTTCGCAATTTTTCAACATTGTACTCAGCCACTGCTGCAGCAGTTGGAAAAAGATGTAGAGCTTCCTGAAATGTGCTGGCATTTCCTACTGCAGCTGGAGTCTGTTTCATCAGAACTTTCCAGTCATCCAAAGTAATTTCACCATTTCTGAGACGCATGAGTAACTCTTTTAAGTCTAGGCTTTCTTGCCTGAGTACTTGTTTCAAAACAATACCACAATCAAAGAGACGATAATTAGCACTGCCAAGGTCAGACAGTTCAGATTTTGTTGCTGTAGTGTACAGTGGCAAGTCCATCACTGGTGGTAGTTGACCCCAGTCTCCAGTCAGTAGACAGGAACATCCACCCAGTACCTCATGAGATCTAGATTTTTTTCATTAAAAAAACAACATGAAACACAGTTGAGTTACGAGTAACAATAAACAGATACCTTTGAGGGAATGCCTGGCGAAGTCTTCTGTCTACCTGACCAAATAGTTTTCGGCCAACCATTGACATTTCATCAATTATCAAGTACCTAACGCCACAAAGTGATCCTTGAAGAGCACTGAGACGCTGTCCCTCCAAGTACTTAAAGTCTCCAGTGACAGGAATGCTGAGAAGCGAATGAAGCGTATAGCCATCTACATTGTAAGCTGCCACTCCAGTTGGAGCTGTCACACGAAGGCAATCGCCCAACAATTTCTTCAAGCACTTTATCAAATATGACTTTCCAGTTCCTGCTGTGCCAGAGATGATCATCCTTAGAGGTGACCCACACAGTTTGCCATGGTAGTGATTGAATACTATTTGGTAAGCTTCACTCTGCTTTCCTTTCAAATTTTGTGCTTCAGCCTCAGTTTCATATGCAGAGTAGACAAAATGCTGTTTGTGCTGTGCAATAAAGGAAGGCATTTCCTGCAAGTTGTCATACTTTTTTCCAGCAGCAGACCAGTCGACTTCACAAGTAGAAGCAACTTGCTCAAATTCTGTGTGATGATAACAGAGCTGCATCCAATCCAATACAGTGTTCTTGTTTTGATCATCATTGTCATCGTTATCACATGCCTGCAAAAAGAATACATATAAATGAATAAAAAATGAATTGTTTGAAAATATAAATAATAGTCACCTCTTCATCAACAGTCTGTTGATCTTCTGCCTGTGCCATTTCTAGCCTGTGAATATCATCAGCAAGAGACTTTGGCACATTACCAGACTGAAGAAAAGTAGCATAAGCAGCTGCATATGTGTCACATCCTCCAAGTAGCTCATCCAGTTGAACAAAAGGCTTGTGAAGCATGAGTTTCTGCTTTGAATATTGCTCATATTGTGGTCCTTGTGGATCTGGTGAGCAATAAGGACGTGGTATCACTATTACATCTTTGTTCCTTGGCACCAGTGCACTGCCAATTTTCTTGGGGATTCTGTACTTCTGAACAAATTTCAGCAGGGACACTTCTCTAAACTCTGGGACATCAGGACGAGCACAATAGTGGTCCAGTTGGGAGTCCACAGTCACAGATTTGTCTTCTTCAAATGTTTCGGTCACCTGTCGAGAACCATCAAGACTAAGAACAACGAAATCTCGAGAAGCTCTAAACAAGGGCAGCATCAAAAGAAGATGACATGTCTCCTGTGCAGAAAAATCTCTCTCTCCAATAGTGCTTGTTAATAGCTTTTGCACTACTTTGAGTGGTGTGGCATCCTCTTTGATGCTTTTCATGATTGTACTGTATACTTCTTGCAGACCTTTTGAACGAGGCTCAGATTTGGTAGCATATTTTGCCACATACTTGATGACTTTGTTTCTGGACACAATGTACTGCATATCAACATTGGCTCTCCAAGCTGACAATTGTACTGGGTTGTAGGCATTCAACAAATTGTCATTTCTGGAAGTCAGCACTACAGGTTCACCTTCTTGTGTGGTGATAGTAGTCACTTGCTGTAATGGTTTGGGGTAGCCGAACCTGCACTCCTGCTTGCCTCTCTTACGCTTCAAGCAATATGATGTTGAGCATCTTGTGTGCCGTTGGCAAGTAGCAACTAAATCAACCAGGTCCATTTCCAAGTTATTTATGCCTTGGTATTGTTGGTTGCACACATGCGGTTTAATCTTAGGTAAGGGAATAGAATTGATTATGTTGTTCCCATCAGCAGGAATTCCTGGGTTCATTGTACTAACCAGGCCATCAACATATGCAGTAATCCTCTCAGCAGCATCCAACAATTCAGCACTGTCATCAGATGACAATAGTTGCTCAATGTCTGGTGCATTGTGCAGCCAAGCTACACCATGTACATGAGGAGATCCCCTGTGCTGCCACTCGAATCTGAACCAGTAGTCTGTGGCTCCAAGAACATCCACATAAAATGTTTTCATGAACTTGCTAATTCGTTCATAGAAGAACCAATCAGCAATGGCCGGGTTGTTATTGACTGCAGAGCTGCGGCTGGAACTTTCATCTGGATTTTCAGCAATCAAACGAGCCAGCTCAGGCCACTGATTGTCAGCGGCACTATGAGTGAAAAATACAGTGGGCATACCGAGACAGTCAATCATGGAAATGAGCCTACTTCGCTGCTTGAACCAAAATTGCTTAGTTCCACGTAAGCTGGTGGCATAATGTAGTACTCGCTTGCTGAGCTCTTTCCCTCCACTACTGATCATTTCCTTCAAGTCTTCCAAAGACAGACGTGCATCTTTTGGGTGTTGCTTTATGTAAATCTTACCAGTTTGGAGAGCACGCCATCTCATTTCGGTGTTGAGAGCAAAATATCGAAAACGAGGATGTTTGGCAAACCTGCCATCTTCATAACGCATCAAATGCTTGAAGTAATTCCCCACCGTTACAGTACGCTGTCTTGGAGCCAAAAAATCACCATTACCAGTGGGAAACAATGTAGGGAAGGCACAGGAGATGTATCCTTCGGTGACAAACTCGTTTATTGGAGTGTCCCCTCGAGACGGCCATGGAATTATATTGTCTGGATGCGGTTTTTGTCGCTCATTTATGGACTTCTTGACAGTCTCTTCTTCTGTGCCCTTTTGCACAGTAATTGGAACAAAGGATCCCAATTCTTGATTACTTTCATCATTTTCCTCTTGTTGCTGGCTTTTGTCTTCAATTTTGATGGATGCATCTTCAATAGTGGTAATATTGGAAAGATTTCCATCAATAGGGAGCTGCTTAACTTCTTCCATATCAATTGTCACATCACGATAATACTTGTTGTGCTGTTTTAGCCACAGGAGAGCATGTAGGACAACTGAGCGTCTCACTCTAAAGTCCTTGTGAGTATTATCTGAGCCATGTTTCCTCACGATCAACACATCAAGATTTTTTGTGTTTCTTGGAAGGCTGGACGCAAAAGAAGTGACATCCTGTGGCAGGTTGAATACATGGCCTTTGTATCCATACTGACCATGGGGTAGTCGATAGATGGACATTAGTGGCATAACAGTCGAGATCAACATTTCCTCTGCTTGTGACAACCCCTTAATTTTGAATATAAATATAAACATATAAACATTATTTTATGGTACTAAGTTATATATCAATAGATCAATATAATATATATATTTAATAATTATGCTTCACAGCTTATTAGAATGCTTTTATTGCTTTAATGTAATTTAAATTTACTCAGATACAGTTACATGGATGGAATAACTATAAAATGTGTATAATGTGAGGATGCATTTATATTATGCAATGTTTATTATTAAAGTGATTTCAACGGGTTAGTTCTGTAATACAATAGAAAATTCAAATTTATGTCACAAACCTGTAATTCATTGGGCACTGCTCCAGGATTCATATTGTTTTCAGAGGAATAAAGTTTTGGGTTTGCTTTGTCTCGATAACATCGTATACATGTAGTTGAGAGTGATGCCATTTTAGTGCCAGGAAATTTTTCTGAGCATACAATACATATTGTTGACTCGATTGAAGACATTTCGTGATGAAATTTGTCCATCTTCTCTTTCACAACTTTATCTTTAAGAATGGCTTGATGAATGAGAGGAGCAGTTTCATTATTATGTAAATGTTCAGCATTGACAACTTTTAATACTGCATCTTGAGCAAATTGTCGTTTATAGACACTCATGTTTTGAAGTCTAGCAGATTTTTGTTCTGGAGTTTCATTGGCCAAAGCATTTTCTTTATAAGCACATTGACGCTTCAGTCGAGCAGCCCGTTCATCTGATGTTTCTTTAGCCAGTTTTTTTTCCTGCAAATTGTTCTGATGTTTCAGTCTAGCAGCCTGTTCATCTGATGTTTCTTTAGCCAGTTTTTTTTCCTGCAAATTGTTCTGATGTTTCAGTCGAGCAGCCCGTTTGTGTACAGTTTCGTTTGCTATTTTTTCTTCCTGAAGAGTGCTCTGATGCTTTAGTCTAGCAGCTTTCTCTTCTTGTGTTTCCTTGGCTAAGCGTTCATCTTGAAGAACACTCAGGCGTTCCAGCCGAGCAGCTCTGTCATCTCCGGTTTCATTGGCTAAATGTTCTTTTTGCAAAATCCTCATATTTTGTAGCCTAGCAGATCGATTCTCTTGGCTCTCAATTGCTCGTCTATGTTTTTGCTGAATTCTTATTTTATTTAATCTAGCAGCTCTTCTATCAAGGGATTCTTGTGCTAGTTTGCTCCTCTTATGCTCTAATCTAACTTCTTTGTGCTCTTGGGATTCATTTGTTTCATCAATTTTTCTATTTTTTAGTCTTTGCTCAGTTTCTAGAGGACTTTCTGCTCTGCGTTTAGCCCTGCCCTTTTCATTTCTTTTTTTAAGGCGGGCTTGCCTTTCTTGTTCGGTTTCAGCCCTCCTCAGTTCTTGTGCCCTCTGGTTTCTTTTGTCAAGGCGAGCCCGTTTTTCATTCGCACTTTCCTTTTTCAGGTTGGGATTATCGAGCTCCATTAGTTATAAAGCACAAAACCTTGACAAGTAAAAGAAAATAAGAATAAAATCAATGAAACAGCCACACAAATTATAGAACTTAGCCTTAGTTCGCCTAATCCACACCGCAATTGCTGTAGGAATCTCGTATCGGGGTAGCAATAACGCGGGTGCTCAGTTTACTTGGTTTTTATACAACTCAGAAAAATCGCTGCGCAGTACGTGCAAGAGTAAAAGGCGGGAGAAATGTTCTAGGCGCGACTACCATCGGTTTTGTGTAGTTTGCGCATGATCAGTAGCTACTTAGCGGTTAGATTTGTCACCTGCTATCAGTCATGGAACCAGAACCATGGCAGAACAAGTGAGTAGATTTATTTAGGAGAAGAATTGTATCAGTTGTGATATTATTGTGTTAGAATGGAAGACAGACCGAAGAGAAGACTGAGCCTCCACCAGTGGCTCAGCAAATAAAACAAGTATTAAACAATAAAGTGAGTAGATATATAGTATTAAAATTCTCATAATTTACTTCATTTTAATACAGAAAAAAAGAAGAAGAAGAAAAAGAAATAGGTAAGTCATTATGGTTTAACCTGTAGCTGTTATGATATGATGCACTTTTTTTGTAGACAGCAATTAATACCACCACCAGAAGTCGAAATACATTATAGTATTTAAATAACTTATCTTACCACTTAGCTATAAATATATATTTAAATAACTTATCTATCTTAACCACTTATATTTATTAAATAACTTATCTATCTTAACCAATATATTCTAACCACTTATAAACATATATAATATATGCTTTAAAATGTGTAATCTTTGTATTATCATGAAGAGTTATGTGATGGCTATCTAGCTAGCTCAAAACTCAGAAGTTTGTGGTTATGGGCATAGCACCCTCCATGGTTTTAAAAGTGGCCACACCTTGAACAAGTCTACAATTGTTATCTTCAATATAGGACCAAATGTAAATTTGCCATTTGAATGCTATCAGTTAGAAAATGGACTCAATAAGTACACAAGACGTAACTGTGTAGGCAAAAAATCAGATAGGTCAGAGACATAAACCTAACCTGTCAATAAAGGTAAAGATTTTTCATCAGCTAAGCAGTCCTTGTAACACACAGCACCTTTACATACACTTGTTCACTTGATGTACCAACACAAAAATTACTTCCTTCAGTGATTTGACATTAGTAGTATTGTAAGCACAATACTTTCACACAACTGAACATACCTACGCAAGACTTAGTCTCGCGGGGCCAGACCCTTTACCAACCCTGATCCGCTACGCGGGGGAAGGAAAGGGTCTGGGAACATGCAATATAATGACTTGTTCACAGCGCCCCAAAAAAGGGCGCTCCAATTATCAAATTCCAAATGCTTGTGGTTCATTATTAACGGCACCACAGCATCCGGTTGATAGACTTAAAATAAAACGCGCGTGTTGGAAATGGACTTAGAGATAGAATTTGCAGCATCTTCAGCTGCCAGACAGTTGGGTTACGATAGTATGAAGGACAAGCAGATAAAAATTGTAAAAGAATTTGTCAAAGGTATTTAAGATATAAAATAATTTGCAATGTGTTGGATATCGATTTTTTTCCACTTGATTATATTAAAATAGGTAATGATGTATTTGGAGTTTTACCTACAGGCTATGGTAAAAGCTTATGCTATGGCTGCTTGCCTTTTGTTTTTGACTCCTTACTTCAATTAGAGGAGCATTCTATCATCATTGTTGTTACACCACTAACAGCAATAATGGATGATCAAGTAAAATGTTAAAAGTTTACTATTTCAATTTTGATTTCTTTTTTCTTTATTTTTAAGGTAAACATTTTTTCGATGAGAGGACTTTCAGTTGCAGCTATAAATAGTAGTAGTACTGTAGCAGTGAAACAATCTGTTATGGAGGGAATGTTTCGTCTGGTATTTTTTACTCCGGAATTACTGCTACTTAAGAAAAAGTGGAGATATATGATGCAGAAAGAGACTTATTTAAAGAGATTGAAGGGGTTTGTTATAGATGAGGCTCACACTATAAAAAAATGGTAAGCTGATAGAAAGACTGAAGTCAATTTAATTAATATTATATTGATTACTATATTTTCTTAGGGGTGAAACGTTTCGGCACACTCTACTCAGGATTGGGGAAATAAGAAGCATTCTTCCCAGCAATGTCCATATAATGGCACTAACAGCTACTGCCACAAAATGCCTGCAACATGAAGTTGCTGTCATTTTAGGCATGCAAAACCACATTACTGTGGCAGTGTCTCCATGTAAAACAAACATTATGTATGTAGTTTCTATGTTCTCAACTATACAGGATACATTCCAACCCCTGCTGTCAAGATTGAGGGAAGAGCGAATCAATATGCCACGCATTATTATCTACTGCAGAAGGCATGAAGAAGCTGCGGATTTGTACCTATTCTTCAGAGATGGACTAGGACATGTATTCACAGAACCCACTGATGCACCTGATCACTCTAAATTTCGTTTGGTAGATATGTTCACCAGTTGCACAGATTCTGAAGTAAAGTCAGATATTGTTTCCTCATTCACTTCACCCAACTCCCCATTACGAATAGTGTGTGCAACTATGGCTTTTGGTTTAGGAGTTGATTGCAGTGATGTTAGAGAAGTGATACATCTAGGAGTACCGGAAGACATTGAATCTTATGTACAAGAAAGTGGCCGTGCTGGGAGAGATGGACTACCTGCACTTGCTCTTTTATTGAAGAAAAAAAGAAATCAACATGCTAATAAAAGCATACTCCAGTACATGAACAATACTGAAAAATGCCGTAAAGACGTACTATTTCAAGACATGGACAGTTATACACATACCAGCACCAGTTCACAGTGTTTATGTTGTGATATTTGTTTAACTAATTGTACTTGTGGTTCATGTAGCACTACTCATTCCGCCTTTACATTCTTGTGATCATTAAATTAAAATTTTTATAGTTTGTTTGGATATTAAATTTTAAAAAAGAAACTCAGAGAAAATCTTAATTTCATTGACACTCTTGAAATGTAGAGGGTCTCGAGGATTTTTTAAGCTTGTATGCATGCGCCCAGGCATTTCTTTAAACACTGTTTGTAACTGTCTCAAAATTAATTGCATGTCTTTCTCTGCATTTGCTGCTTGATGACCCCCTGAAACATTCGTAACAAAATTATCACTATCAAAATTTGCCAACACTGGGTCAATAGCACCAAGAACTTTTGAAGACTTGACAATAGCTTTCTCTGTCTTGTTGGCCCCTAATCCTTGTAGTGAAGTTTTTAACAATCTGTTTAGATGTTCCATATGAAGATCGTTAGGAATATTTCTTCCAGGTAACCCTTGAACATTAACAAAACGGCCCCAAATAAGTTCCGCAGCTAAGCGAGGGGAAAGAGAAAAATCATGCTGAAACAACAGATCCAGGCTTTCTAAAGCATAGTTATTTCGTCTTGAACTATGAAACATGGGTAATAGATACCTCCAACACCTTAGCACTCGCTCACCGTCACCCTCACGTATGCTGTCACTATACTCCAGATAAAAGCAACCCAATGATAAGATGCACTTGGCATGAGCAAATATTTTATCACTATCACAAATTTCGTTGTCAGGAGTGTTATTAAAGTTTAAGTTTATATATTGTTCAGCAATTTTGGCTGAAACTAAGTGTAACATTTTCTTTCTGCTCTCAATCGACTCCATCCACTCATCCTGTAAACAAGGAAACAGAGAGCACGAAGGAATTTCATTAAGATCCACCATGCCAAGCATTTCCATTGCTGCTGCTAATATGTGTGACTTTACTACTAGGACAAAAAAGTCATCGCAGGCATTGAAATTATCCAGGGGTCGTTTGACTACATTTGTCCTCCCGAGTACATTTCGAATCTGATATAGAGTACCACACTCTGCTATGGATTTTTTGCTGAAGTAGTGCCTGAATATATATTAGCTGCAGAATAAAAATATTAATTAATTAAATTTGACTGTGGAGAACTCTCGTATAACTTCAATAAGTAAAGAGAATGATACTAAATTATCAATAAATTTATGTTTATTAGGTCTGTTTATTTTTCTACAACAATTCCAACCCCTTTCTCACCCAATGCACGGTGTGACATCATTTATCAAATACACTCCCACTACAATATTAACATGCCACTATTCATAAAGTAGCCACCCACCATTTACAATGACATTTAACACTTACTGACCAGCTCTCACCGGGTACACAATTGAAAGCTGGTTAAGTTCTCAGATCAAATGACATGTTTACAAACTTTCATCTAATGAAGGGGGGAGGGGGGGGGTGGAGGGATTTGACATACAAAACACCAAGCTTCCAGGATGTTCTCACAATATAACCCTTAATATTGTTGTTTGGTGTTGTTACGGAAAAAAATAATGCCTCTATTTTACTACAACTTACTCCAAGAAAGTTTGCCTTGGTGTGCCAATCTTCAACAGCAGGGACAAAACCTGTGAACTTTTTTGATGAAGAATTGCTATTTACTCTAATTTTCATAGCTGTCCTAGTCCTGGCAGCTGTCATCTGATCTCCACCAAATATAATTGAATGAAACTTTGCTGTTTCTTTTGTGACCATTTCACCTGTACTGCAACACTTCTTTTCTTGATTAACAATAGAGGGAACATACTGATAGTGGTGCGCAAGTATATCAACCATTTCATCAAGTTTATTTTCATTTTTTAGAACCACACCAAGGGGTACCTATGATAAAAAAAAAAAAAGGAAGTGGCAAGAACAAAAAAAAAAAAGAATTAATAAAATAATTAAAAAAATTAAAAAACCAATGAAACGTTTGCTCATGAAAGTGCTCAAATATGCCAATTCCCACAAATGCCAATTGTAGTCGTTATAATTAAAGTTATAAAACCTTGTTCAGTCAATAACTTTAAGGTAGAAAGCATTATTTTCCTTTAAAAGTGGCATTTCAAAGTACAGGGACGCTAAATAATTTAAGAAACTAATTAATTTATTACTGTAAAAATCTCCTCACCTAATTCAAACATTATCATGTACAGGCATAGGAAGTGGGGGGGCGGGGGCTCTGGGGGCTGGAGTCCCCCCCCCCTCCCCCCCATAATTTTTTGGCACAACTTAAAGTATGATTTCTCGCATGAACACCAGCAAACCACAAAACACATGCCTGCGGAGCCCACCCATACTGAAACATCTTTCTACACCATTGATGTACTATGACTAGAATGTGTGACCAAAACATGAACAAAGCCTATAGAGAATAAAGATAAGTTCAAAATTGTTGATTCTAGGGTTCTATCTAAAAAATTTATCTGGCGAGAAAGCTTAGCCCAATCCACTACCATCTAAATACCAAATTAAAAGGGAAAGAGGAAATTATATTAATTATTATCATGAAATTATGAGCTAAAATGCTGTACTTATGGATTCAGTTTCAATAGGATGCTGCACACAGCATGCAAATATTAGGGGGGGGGGGGAGGAGGGGTGGAACGCTGAGAAGTTAGGAAAAAACATCTCATTCCCTCCTCCCCTCACTAGATTGAACCCTGGCTTTATATGAAATATGTTTGCTCATGGAAGTGCTCAAATATGGCAAATAAGCAAATAAAACAATATAAGAACATATGACAAATTATACAACATGAATAAATAACCCTCTATTAATGTTTTCTTGCTTACCACAATTGATTTTTGAGACATCTCTCCATAAAATTTATGCTTAATATGCCAATTCACTGTATCTTCAAAAGCAAATTTGAAGTATTCCAAATGACTCACCAAAACCCTTGATATGATAGTAGTAATATTATTTCTAAGGACCAAGTCATCTGACACAGACGGCAGCAGGGTATTAGCCACAACTTCGGTATCAAGTTGGCTTATATCTGGTACAATGTCTGACAAACTGGATGCATCAACACGATTGAGAACTGCATATGAGTGAAAATAGTGTAGTGACAGATTGTGCTTGTCTGATCGCATATATCGAGTTTTCACAGTTTTGTCGATATTGTCACCACAAAGTCTATACCCAAAGCATTCTCTCCTAGGTCCACACTCTTTGACAATGAAATGGCATGGCTCAAGAACTTAGTGGAGGCTCTACAATTAATGGGCAAGGTGGTGGTGATTGGTATTCACTTTCAGTGTCGTCATCACTCTCACTATCTTCTTCCTGTTCATCAGTCAAAACCGCTTCATTTGAGGAGCACGATGAAGAAATTTCCCACGAGAAATTGAGCACATTGCCATCGACTTCCTCAAAGCTATGATCTGAGTCACTATTATCAGAATCATTAGTGTCACTGCTGCTGTCCAATATCTGGTGAACCTGAGAATGTATCTCACTGGCACACTGATTCCCCTACAAAATAGTAGTTATTCAGATGGTTTAAAACAATAGCAAAAGATAAATTACATAATCTAACCTCATATGAACTGAGAGTTGGAATAAATGATTCTCGCCACTCACCAACTAGTACATCAAACTTGCTTCCAATACTGTGTAGTAACCTGAGCAGGGTCATGTGTGATACAGCCACATTCAATTTTTGCAGCCTAGAATACACCTATAAAACGAGAGTATTGCATATTTTATCCCCTATGGAGCTTTTATAATTTACCTGCTTTGCACAATGTCCTGCATATAGAATCAACGAGATGATCTTTTGCACTAAATTCATCCTATTATACTTGTATTTAAATAAGATGGAAGCTATAAATCCAACAGTTCCGGTCTGATTCTTATGGACGGCTTTAGTCATGGTGCAAGACAGCAAAATATTTGTTAATACTGGCGCATGTAGTTTCAGCTCACTTAAAACTTTGTCCCATGTAAACAACTTCAGTTCATCAGTGTTTAGACTTTTCAAGATTGAATTCACATTATCAGAACACATCACTTTAATCTCACGTCTAAGTACTTGGCCTATTTTATTCAGTATATGTGAACAAGCAATAGGGTCATTGAAACAATGGCGAATCAAGGCTTTCTTGCTTCCCCTAGCAATGGATTTTCCTATGTGCCTGCTATGTGGAGTTGATAAAGAATAGTGTTTGACTCCAGACTTATACTGAATGTCAACCTAAATGGGTAGAAGGTACATTTCTTTTTATGATTTAATAATATCAATTGTCTTACTTGGACAGAAGGTGATGCTAAATCTGACCGGTTTTGCAAAGTCTGAGCCATGCTTCTCCTTCTAGATGGTGTTGTGGAAATAGTTTGATGTCTCTCTGATGCTGAACAGCATGCCTTTGAAGCTGCTACAGCTAATTTCTCCTTGAGCTTAGTCAATTTACTAGAGAGGTTTTCAAATACCTTGAAACAATTCTTGCACATTTTTAAACTGTCATTTTCTTCAGTAAACACTCTGTTGTAACTAAAGCCTTGGGATTCCACAACTTCTACCATCAAATGCTTCCAAGTAGAGGTTACTTCAACAGTTGCACTGCAAGAAGCAGAGTACCCAAAGCTTAAGTTGCGCACATCTTTTTTAGAGCTAGGAAGGTCCGAACCACAACCCAAACAAAATTCCATCGCTAAAGAGTAACTAGAAAATTTGAAGGAAAAAAGAGAAAACTGCAAAACTTCTGAGGAAGTGGCGTATTCACAAGTGCCGCGCGGTGATGACGTTTAATAATGAACCACAAGCATTTGGAATTTGATAATTGGAGCGCCCTTTTTTGGGGCGCTGTGAACAAGTCATTATATTGCATGTTCCCAGACCCTTTCCTTCCCCCGCGTAGCGGATCAGGGTTGGTAAAGGGTCTGGCCCCGCGAGACTACGCAAGACTTACCTTCGTGGTTCGTCTAGTGGACAATGAATTTTAAAACAAATGCTGTTGAGTAGGGCTTATAACTGTGACAAATAGCGTATTAACTTACCACCACCACTAACTCGAATTGAAATGGAGCTCCAGTAAGTTTTTGCACCCGCAAAACAATTCAAAGCGGTAAACAATTCAATTTCTAAGGTGATACGGGTAATGGTCGCTAAACCAGAGGATTCTGTTTAGTGAAGTTTGGGACGGGGTCGAACGCCGAGAGAACACAAAAATACGGAGGGTCAAAGTACAAAATGACATACATACGTCCAAACATATATATAAATAAACTAGTGGTGTGCTTGAGCACAAATGGCGAGCGAGCCTAAAGACTGTACTATTTTTATATGAATGATTTTGACTTCTAACACTGAAGCTACTGAATATAAGGTCCAGTTTTTTAATTTACCATACAGGGTAAAGGGATTTCAGTGCCATAGTAACAACTCTCTGCAACTGCTTGGAAGGAAAACAACAACAAAACAATACACGTTATTTAAAAGTTTTTTTTGTGATATTCTTTAGCTAAGTAGTGGTTGTAACACACAATGCTTTGACACAACAACTGGACATGCACCTACACAGACTTACCTTCGCAGTAATCTAGTGAACAATGTATTTTCAAGTAAATACTGTTGTGCACGGCTTATAACCATAACAAAGAGCGCATTGACTTATCACCGCCACTAACTCGAATAGAAAAACTGCACCCGCAAAACAAGAAGCAACGGTAAACAATTCAATTTCTAGGGTGATACGGGTACTGATCGCTAAACCAGAGGATTCTGTTTAGTGCAATTTGGGACGGGGTCGAACGCCGAGCAAACACAAAAATACGGAGGGTCAAAGTACAAAATGACATACGTACGTCCATATATATAAATAAACATCCCCGATTTTCGATTGTGTTACCCCTGTAAGTGTCTCGCTCGCTACGCTCGCTCGCCAATAAACAAACATCCCCGATTTTCGATTGTGTTACCCCTGTAAGTGTCTCGCTCGCTACGCTCGCTCGCCAATTACTATTCTGGTCATCAAGGAACTTGCGAGTATATACTCAAGGTATGAACATTGTAATGAATAATTTAGAAAATTAATTATCCTGACAATTACCAGAATTAAATTGTATAGTGATTAAATACTTGTGAAATATATATGGAGATAACAATTAGTGGAGTTAAATTAAATAAAAGTAATACTCAATTTGATGGTATTGTGTTAGTTAAAGAAGTTTTAGCGAACTTGCATAGAAAAGCCAATTGTTCTAATGTGAAAACTTGAAGCTAATCTGTATTAGTCTAAGTGCTTAACTTGCTCGGATTAAATGAATTTTGAATTTATGTTCAGTTTTTAAAATGAAAACATTAATGTATGTGTTGAATACAAATTTCTTCATCACAGTAAGCTGTTTTCAGTATAATATGGTGAAACAAGTACCTAATCAGAATTCCATTCCTCTGAAATTCAAAAAAATTACTGGTTCAACTGACTAGAGTTTGTTATGGTACAACACTAATTTGACAATTTCTAACAATATAGTCATCACATGCTTAGAGGAGCAGATGACTAGTTACAGGACTTGTATAGTAGTTATTTATAGAAGTTTATACCAAAAGTGTTTCAAAGAGTGAAGTGTCACTAATATTTCAGGTAAATCAAACATACGTATATATTATATATTATATATATTATTATAGTAGACTATAATCGATCGATATGTGTTCTTTTACTTATGATGCTATTTTTTGTTGTGCAATAATGACAGATAACAAGTTCAAAAGTTTTAAAAATTTTACGGACAAATTCAATATTGATTTTCCCATAACAATTGGAATGATGATGATGCAGGCATATGCTGGCATATGTAATAAATAAAACATACTACAGTGTTTGTAAAAACAGGACAAGTAGTTTTTATTTTTTTATTTTTAAGATGAACATGTAATTCACACAAAGTTGTGTTTGAAACTACTCAGTAGCAGTGTATAACAATTTATTATGTAAGAAACTCAAAAGCACTGCTAACATAAAATATGTTTTTGAAAAAATACAATACAACTTTTTTTTTTAAGTATTCATTGTTATTGTCAACAACTCCATCCCTATAGCTATCTGATTTATTTACTAAAGTAGATTTGCTGGTAGTATAGTAAGTAGATATAAGCCTGAAAATTTGAAATAACACACTTGGTAATTTTATTAAATCCAAAGTCAAGAGGTGCTATTAATAAGTAAATGAGATCTACCAATTTGACTTTTATGTAAAATACAAATAGAGTTAAACTGTACAACTGCATTGAAAATGTGGGCATGTTGGTATTCTGATATAATGTTTTTACATTATGGTTGTAGGTTGAGACATAGTGTTTATTCCTATTATGTCTGCCAAAAAATATTCTTACCCTTTGATATATTATTTTTAGATGTAAATTTTACCTATAGTTAAGGCAAGGGTAATTTTTAATATAAATCTTAATTAATGGTAAATGCGAAGAAATTTTTTTTTTAAGATACCCATGAAAAATGTTCTTAATCATGTATATACATGGCCCAAAACAATTGAACTAAAAAGTAAGTGGTGGATGTTTCATAATAGCACAATTCTTTACTGTATTTAGCTTCCTTAAAAATCACTTCCTATTATTGCGGGCACATATTCGTGATGACGCAGAAAAAGTTTCCTGTTAAGGCTTTGTAGGCTGGAACTATGGCTTTTAGGCTTAGACTATGACATAATAGGCTAGGACTAAGCTATTAGGCTTAAATTATGTCTTTTTAAGCTCTGATTATGATTTGTTATCCTTGAACAATGGCTTTTTAAGCTTGGACTATGGATTCTGACAATAAAGAGTGATTTTGGCAGCCATATCAGTGCAGGGAGTAATTTCAACAGCCTTGATGGTTTACAATCCTCCGTGTGTTTTTTTTGTTTTGTTTTTTAAGTATGTGAGTCATCTACTTTTTTTATTCTGGAAAAATTTGATCATGAAGTTCATCCATTATGTATGAACCAGTACAGATAAAAGCAGCATATCTGCATGAGATAGTGATTCTGATGGAGGATGCTTCACCTGGGCTTCTATATAGATAAGAATTTCTGACCAGACTGTATATCTACTTAGAATTCCCAGATTTGACAAGGTATCCTCCCTTTTGTACTTCAGATGAGGTATTGACCCTTATTTCTCACTAAGCAACAAACCTTCTTATTCCAATTTTATGTGCTCACACTGGCCTTATAGGAAAGTAATTATTAAAGGCAACCTACCAGCACACTTAGATTAGCAAAAATATTATTTAGGATTCATTATAATCATTAATTTTATTGCATAGCTTATAATAACAAGAAAGAGAGAGAATGCATCTAATAATATAAAAGTTATCTAGGTCAAAACTGAATCATATAACTTACTTATTGAGAGCTCCTTCATTCTCTTTGTAGCATTGCTAGTAATAAGGTGTTTGCAGTAGCCAATGGTCCAAACAGATGCTTGTAACTACCTTACTCAGCACCAGATACAATCTGATGTACTACACATTACTCTAGTACGCGAGCAATGTTTTTTCAGTTGGGTTGTATTGGTTCTAAAAAAGCCCACCTATCAAGTGTAAACAAACATCAATACAACAATAACAAGAGTCAGAAGAGAGAGCAGTTTCTGGAGATAAAGGTATTAGATCTGTGCAGCCTGGTGCACCTTGCTGCGTGAGCTCAGACGAGGACTACTGTATGGAGTGTTGTTGTAAACGGATATGAATAAACCTGAAGCTAAGACACCACAACTTCGCGAAGTATACTTTTGCTGCTAAGCGCAATTGTTTCTTGCTTGCGTATTATTAATAGCCAAGCTTACAAACAATTTAAGACCTGTATCAAGGTTTTGTGAGAAACCAGAGAAACAGATAATACATGTGAATACCATTGAAAAAACATCTCCACCGCTAATGTAGGGAGTAGGGTTTTATCAAGGTGGTGCCCAGCTCTACCTATAGTTAAAAAAAAAAGTAGTTGCACTTGACTAGAAAGCCACAGTCTACCCCTAGAATGTTTCCAGCTGGTCTGATATTACATAGCTTGCCTAATGTTGTCATCTAAAGCCACAACTATGGACATTATGATATAATATTATTCTGTTTAAATGGTTGTGGTCAAGGGGTGTGGCCAAATACCACTTTACTTGCTTTTTCTGGGGCAAACACTTCAATAACAAGTTTTAATTTTGAAAATTGTTGAATTTGTGCGGTGTGTTATTAGGTCCTCCTTCCACTGGCCTGTACTTCTCACTGGGTGGCCTGGGTGGCGTTCTCTACAACCCTGGATCCTCCAGCAACTGAATCAGTTTTAAACGATTAGAGTATTTAATTTTCCATCAAAGGCTCAATACTTTTACTTTACTCTATGAAATAGAAAATAGTTTTATAAGATTATAGTGGTGTGCAGTACATGATTCCCCTTTAACCCCCCCCCCTCCCCCCCCCACCACTTTGAATCACCTTCAATCACCTCTGCAGTGTTAGACTTATGGTGACCAATGAGTGATGTCTAGTGATGATATATTTGTAATATTTGTGTAGTGAACCATATTCTCTAGAGAACTCATTATTTACACACAGACTTACACCATATCCATCTTATATTATTCATGAACATGCTCATAAATTTTTACTGGCCATTTTTTTTGGTTTTATTTCTGCTACGTAGAGCCCCAGCCATGGCATATATAATGTAACTATTCAATTTTCACTATGAGATTGGTTTGTACTATTATGATAACTTGTGTTTATCTGTATAAAGTACAACTTCAGAAGCAAGCCAGTAGAGGAGCTAGTAAGAGCAGTGGTGATGGACGTGCGGGTTGTTCATGTGCTAATGGTTGCAATCTTGTCATCACAATATTATTATCCTGTATTTGCACAAGGTAAGAATATTTGTATTTAATAATGTGCTTGTCATTTGGACATTTACAGTCACTAGTATAGTTATTAGCCGCGTAAAAATATTGAATATCTTTTTTTTTTCTAATGAGTAAAAGATACTGAGAAGAAAGAAATTGTGAAGTGATAAATTAGCGGAGTGAAAAAATTCCACAGATAAAAAGAATCTTGGTCTGATGAGAATGAGACTGTAGCACAGCATACAGAATGAAGAGTTTGTTTGCAGGCTGTTTTTTGTATCAGAGCGCTTGTATACGCAAGTGGTCCTGGATTTGATTCCCGGTGGCGACCAAATATTTTAATTCTATATTGATTTTAAAAAGCCTGTGAAAGAGAGAGAATACATAATGAATAAACAAAGGCTTAGAAAGAGATTGTGAATATGTTCACTGTTTTATAAAAATTATTATTAATTTGAATACAAAATCTTAATTTTTCTTATTTTATTTTTCCTAAAAACCTATGACAAGAATTATAATGAACTAGCAATAAATTAATGGAAGGTTTACTGTGCATTATTATTGATATCTTGTGCTACTAGTTCCTCCTTCCACTGGCCTGTACTTCTCATTGGATGGTGTTATCTACAACCCTGGATCCTCCATTAACATCACTGATATTGGAGAACAACCAGGAGAACGTTCAGATGCTGGATCTACATTAGTTTGTGTCACTACTAATGTCAATACTGGATGTTGTAGAGGTAGTGATAATCCTAATGGAGAAGGCATTGGAGGCTGGTTAGATCCTAACAACAGACAAATTCCTTCTCCTAGTGCACTTGGTGGTGCTACTAATGTATTTACTCGCTACCTCCACACAGAACAAGTGAGACTAGCCATAGTAGGTGGTACTCCATCAGGAGCTCTGGGAGTGTACACATGTGTGGTGCCTGATATGAATGGAGTGGATGTGTCTGCAACTATTACAATTACTAATATAACAGGTATTGTTGTGAGTCTTATCAACAACACATAAGACTTTCTTTGACAAATAATATGTCAATTAATTTGATCATTATAGTAGTATTAATTATTGGGTTTATGGACTACTCTACTTTCAGTTTTATTTCCAACTGAGTAGCAAAATTTGAGCAAACTCGATAATAAGTAGTCCATAAACCCTAGAGTATTAACTGTACTCTTAATTAATGACTGTTTCTAATCATTATATGATAGTATGATACTGATAACACAATTGCTGGTAATTTACTCAATATTTAGATGCTTAAAAGTGTTTTGCTACTTATACTGTACTGTCATTGATAATGCAGCTGCTTTCTTTAATTATAACATCAGGAGTTACATTAATGACTAATACGTTTTCTTTTTTTTTTAATTTCCAAAATTTCACATTTTAATTATTACTTTATTGGATCGATATTCTTCAAATACTTATTATCTAATACATATGTACCTAGCCATAGCAATATAATCCCTTAGCAGTTCCTCATTCGAGTCAGTTATATAAGCTTTCAAATGTATTTTCATCGTTAATTCTAACCATATTGTGTGTGTGGACAATTAGAAATGTTTGTCACTATAAGTAAACCACAGATAAACATTATTCCATTTCTGAGACTATACAAAAAACAACTTTCAGTATGTGTTCTCAGGGTTTGAGTAAATAGTAGCAGTAGGTTACTTTAGCAAGGCTTTCAGCTACAAAACAAGATATTATGGATAATAGTAAATATACAAGTATAAAGCATGGTAAGAGCTACATCACTCTAGGATTTGTAATGCATATGGAGTGCAGAATTTGGTGTATTTGCTTAAATACACATGGACTGGTGGTGTGTTCTTGCACTAATGGCAAGTTAACTGGCCTATCTACATTTATACAAGCTTATAAAAAATGATTGTTTTAAAAATTAATTAATGTATGAGTGAGAAAAGGCAGATTATTAGTTCTGCATTCATCAGGTATAATTTCTGTCCTCATCTTGAAGGTCCAGTACAGTGTTCAGCAGCACTTATAGTGAAGTGTTTAACCTTGTAAACAGTTTGCTGAAGTATAGCTACAGGTGATTCATCTGTGTTGCTAAGAAGTAGTGGGTTTTTAACACGTCTTTAGTAAGGGGTTCTTGTAGACTACTTCCATTAGGTTAGGAAATTAAAGCGTTTAGGTCTAACCAGCCTGCTTTGTGAGGCCAGATGTACTTATCATATGCTATCATCATTTATCTACTATTACTATTACTAGTAAGAAGTATGGTAAAATTATGATGTAACTAATACCTGTGGCATCTGTATATTGAGAAATTAATTGTTAAAGCAGAATGTATTGACTTATTTAATCATGGATAAATGGAGCTGTGGTACTAACAACTTATAAGGATCTTTGGAAATATGTACAAATAGTCTTATGTTAGGACTTAACCTTTCCTGCTCGATATCAATGTTATTGAGATAATTTTCCTTAATATTAGACATACAATATTTTGACCTTATTCAGTAGAAAGCTGAGGATCCTTGATTAACTATTGTATAGACAATGTGATATTTAATATTTCTTATAATTATGCAGTACCAACTCACAACACAAACTACTAACTTGTAGTAATCTACAAAAATGCTGTGCATTAATTTAATAGTAACATGGTCCATAAGGTCTTTGACTTTATTGGTGTATGATATACTATATCTACAACTAAATTAATGTGGTTACAGGAGAAACACAAATAAATATCAAATGATGTACAAAACACGTCATGTAGCTGTTCTTAAACTCACAATACTATGGAAATGATATTTTTCAGAGTCTGTGCCATATATCTATAACGATGTACATTATGACTTAGCCTGATTGTTTTATATTTTAGTTCCTGCTGCTCCAGTTGTGTCTATCTTTTTAAGAAGCTATCCAATTAACTCCAACTATTATTCCGGACTTCAACTCAACCTAACATGTGCTATAAATATATTGGTTTCTACACTAGAAAACATACAACAAATCAGAGTGATGTCACAATGGAGGAGATATAACACAGCACTCACTCAAGACAACAGAAGAACTATTACAATACCACGAAAAGTGGGACCTATGTTATATCATACCAGCATTATATTACAATCACTGGACAAGAACAGAGATGAAGGAGTATATTATTGTACAGCAGATGTTATTGTTGTAAGAGAAAGACAGAATTTTACAAAAACAATTTCTACTAATCATCCAATATTTGTGCCTAGTAAGTTTAATTGGATAATTCATCTGAACTGAAATTAAATTTTCACATTTAGCTAAGACTTTGTGTAGCTAAGATTTAGTGTAGCTAAAAGCAATGGTTGGAACAGACCACAATATTTGTTTACACTGTTATAATGGTCTTTACACTTTAACGATGACTGAAATGCAAAGTGAATTGAGACACTATTAGAGGTATATACACATTTATAGTTATAAATGTGAACAAAATTTGATGTATTCTCTCTCTTTCACAGGTTTTTTTTTTTAACAATACAGAATTAAAAAATATTTGGTCGCCACCGGGAATCGAACCCAGGACCGCTTGCATTCTGTATTGTTTAAAAAATGCTGTGAAAGAGAGAGAACACACCTAATGAGTAAAAAAAGCTGAGAAAGAAATTGTGAAGTGAGCAAAATTAATGACATTGGTAATATAAAAGTTGAAAGTGTGATAGTTTCGCTAATTAGAAGACCATGTTTTGGTAAAATTTCACCATTATTCATGGGACAGACCTATACGTCTAGTTTTTTTTACTTTTATTATGGCATGTTATAGCTATATTTTATGTTTTGCATGCAATTAATAAGTGAAGAGCTATGACACTCTCACTAGTTAACTGTGCTGACAAGGAAAGTTTTTGGGACCAAAGAAGGGGAGTTGAGAGCATGTATAGAAATTGAGACATCCATAAATATTTTCTATAGCACAAAGTAATCTCTCTCCTCGATTACCACACACAAAAAATTAAGGTACACAAATGATTTGTGAATGGAATATAAATTCGTTCAAATTATAGCTAATATAAACCAGTATTATTGAAACATTAGCAAATTTGCTCTTTGTCCTAATCAATTCACTCATTTCGTTGTAAATCTCCATCTCAATAGTGCAGTAATTCAATGTAAGATAAAAATAATTGAAAAAATGCTGTAAGTTCCTAATTTTGATTAATATTATTTACAGGTTTGTTCTTTATTTTTAAGCAATTGATTTCACTATGTAATAAGGCTAAAGGTATATTATAAGCTCAAAATAATTTTACAATTAAAGCCTAATTTTGAAAAAAAATCTATCAGGCATTAGTTCCACAAAACTAGTTTTCCACTAGTCATAAAATAAAAGTTATAAAAACACAGAACCATCATTTTATAGCTATTTTAAAATGATAGAAAATTTTAATATTTTTTAATCATTATAGTATGGAAATTATTTAAACAATAATTAGCTACAGAAAAAATCAAGTAAATGAATTTACAAAATAACAAGTACTAAAAACTAAAAGTGATATCTCTCTGAACATCATTTATTTTTGGCCACCAGGAATGTGGATTAAGCGTGAAGCATTAGTAGTCAGAAAAAAAATCATACAACTATAGGTATACATAACATAAAAATTAATGTTGTACACAGCAATACACTTTCAGCTCCAATTTGGCGTTATTTCTGACTGCAATGTTTGGAGGGTAAGTTTTGAATTAAATTATTTGCTACTGTTGTTTATGACTGTAAATATGTTCTAGTCAAGTGAGGTTAACAAGAAGGACTCTGGTATAGTAATGGCTTTAGTAAATCTAGTGTCACCTCAATGTGGGTGTGATTTCAATACCTCTCAACTCACAGACAGGGTGTTCCTTTGTGACCCATCTTCTCCTAATGCTGTAACTTATCAAGTACAACTACATGGCACAAGACATGCTAATGTCTCCCAACTTGCTAGTATAATTCAAGGCTTGTCTCAGGAGACAAGGTCTATTCCTGTGCAGCTTTCTCTTCTAACTATTCAAAGTTTCTGTGTAGTATCATCGACTAGTTTATCACCATGCAAACAATACAAACAAAATGATGAGGATAATGCTGCAACAGTGAATATTATTATAGCTGTTGTCATAGTTATTATAGTATTTACTTTATTCTTGTTTATTATGGGAACAGTTGTGGTATTCCTGTTTAGAAAACACACTCAAAGTGAAAGTGCTCAGTAAGTTAATAAACTTAACTATGTGCTGATTATGTGACATTTCATTCACTATTTAGGCAAGCTGCCAAAGATAATTCACAAAATACTAAAGGAGCTGATACTCTGGTGTATGAAGATATAGAAGAATACAGCAAGGTAGTGCAAGATATCAATACAGAAATAGCTTCAGATGATGTGGTGACTACTGCATGTTCAGTGTATGTTCCTACTACATGCAATGAGAAGGATGAATATGAATTATAAATTGGCCATCACAGTGCAGACTGCTTTTATGACAATATTAATGACAAGTTTCAGTTAATTTACCATTGTTGTTTTCTTCTTAGATGTTTGTATATAATTAGGAGACGATTTTGTGTGAATGATCAAAATTCCTTTTAATTGTTTGAGAATTTTTTTTTAGAAATATACAATACTTTTTACAATGTGATATAGTCATTTAGAAAAGAAAGATTTCACATATTATATTCACACTGTGGGAAGTTTCAATAAAGCAATGTAATGCATGTTTTGTAGCACTGACAAAGTAATCTATTACCTTACAAATAGTATGTGCTACTATTGCTTTTGGCTTAGGGATTGACTGCAGAAATATTAGACAAGTGATACACATTGGAATCCCAGATGAGATTGAGTCATAATGTACAAGAAAGCGGCCGTGCTGGAAGAGATGGACAACCCGCACTTGCTGTACTACTAAAAACAAAAAGGAATCAGCATGCCAACAAGTGCAATAATAATATTGATATTTTTCGAAGAGACTTGCTATTTCATGACATGGACAATTACACACATTTAGATACTAGCTCACAATGTTTGTGTTTTAATATAATATGTTCAATTACTTGTACTTGTGGTTTTTGTAGCACTTATCGCTCTTCATTTACATTCGCGTAAGTCATGTAAGCAAATTTTTATTGTAATTTAGATTGTGAATTTGATCTCAATGACCTCATTAGTTAAATGTGTACACCAAATAAATCTATTTAAAAAAATTCAACTGTTATAACTTTAGATGTGCCTTGATAAAATCTTTTGTATCTTCAATGGTCTTGTGATGTTCAGGATCTCTGGGATTTTTTTAACTCCTGTACATGCGCGCTGGAGTTTCTTCAAATACATTTTCTAAATGTTTCATAATAACTTTCATGTCTCTCATGGTTTTTGTAGCTCGATGGCCCCTTGAAATGTCTGTAACTCCATTTTCGGAATCAAATCAGTCTTGTTTGCTCCCAATCCTTGCAGTGCAGTCTTTAATAATCTGTTGAGGTGCTCCATGTGGAGGTCATTGAGAATGTATACCATGGACGTTAACAAATCGACCCCACATAAGTTCCATTACCAGATGAAGTAACAAAGAGAAGTCATGCTGAAACAAAGCATGAAGGCTTTCTAAAGTGTAGTTGTTTCTTCTGGAGTTATGGAACATGGGTAAAAGATACCTCCATTCATTATTACCATTATGGTTGCCACCAACTCACATTCTCATGTCAACAGAGGTCATTAGTAAAGTGTTTAGAATTATTTAATTTATAATTTACTGCAACAGCTTATTGAAAACAATAGAGATGATGGGGGAAGCTGAGAAGGGGGGATGGAGTTGGGAGAATGGATTATTTGCATAGCTATATGCAATTAAGTGTTCATTTTTGGTAATCAATAGTATAGTGGTCATTCATATAATAATTTCATTAGAAATGATATTTAATTTACATTCAACCCCGAGAAAGTTTGCCTTGGTATGCCAATCTTATACAGCTGGTATAATACCTGCAAACTTCTTCGATGAAGAGTTCATATTCACTCTGACTTTCATGGCTTCTCTTATTCTTGCAGCCGTCAGTTGATCCACACCAAATAAGATTGAATGTAAAGTTGTTCTTTCCTTTGCAAAACTCTCACCAATGCTGCAAAACTGCCTTTCCTGATGAACAACTGACAGAACATACTCGTGGTGATGTCACAATATGTCAACCATTTCTTCCAGTTTATTTTCATTCTTCAACACAACACCAAGAGGTACCTACATAATAATAATAACAAAAACAATAGCAACAACCAGAAGACTAATATGTGACGAAAAATATAAAATTATAAACAATGATAATGATACATAAAAATGTTGCTTACTACTACAGTAGATTTTGTAGACATTTCTCCATAAAATGCATGATTAATATGCCATTCCACCACATCTTCAAAAGCAAATTTGAAGTACTCTGTGATTCACTAAAACTTGAGATATATTGTGGCAATAGTATCTTTAATTACTAAATAATCTGCTACAGATGGCAAGAGGGAATTTGCTACAGTTTTGATATTAAGTTTGCTTGTGTCTGGTACAGTCTCTGAAAACTGAGAAGTGTCAATACGGTTTAAACAGCATAAGAATGAAAGTAATGTTTAGTGCAACACTTTGTTTGACAGATCTCATACAACGAGTTTTGATAGCTTTGTCTATTGTCACCACAAAATCTGTATCCAAAGCATTCTCTCATTGGTCCGGCCTCCTTGACAATATGTGACCGTCTACGGGAAAATCGGGCACAACGCGGCATGCGTAGACATCGCAAAAAGATCGATTTAGTTCTTGAAATTGTATTAAATAAGCCTAACGAAGGGAACGGTTAGGCGATATATAGCGGGAATGGCTAAAGCTACGGCGATAAAACTTGAAGAGCTTAATATCTACTTGCCGAGGAGTCTGTAAGTGCAAAAAAAAATTTTTTCGTCGGGGCCGCGTTGTGCCCGATTTTCCTGTAGACGGTCACAATAGTGACTTGGCTCTAGCACTTGTGGTGGTTCTACAACTAATGGGTGAGAAGGTAAAGCTTGTGACTCAAATGCATTGTCATCATCATCATCATCGTCATCATCATCATCATCATTGTCACTATCTTCATCTTCTGAGTCCCAAATTGAAAACTCATCACCTGACGAACATAATTGAGTAGTCTCTTGTGAAAAATCAAGTGCATTGTCATCTACATCTTGTAAGTCATTGTAACTTCCATCGGAACTTTCATCAGAATCACTATCATCACTACTATCCATTTCACTCTGAACTTGAGAATTTATCTCACTCAGATTGTTTCTCCTAAAAAAATACATAATATTACTGCATTATTTACAAAAACAACAATAATTTTTCTAACCATGGATGCTTTGAGAATGGGAAGAAATGATTCCTACCACTCAATGACAGATTCATCAATTTTAATTCTTATACTGGAAAGTAGTCAGAGTAGTGTCATGTGAGATATTGACACATTCAACTTCTGCATTCTTGCATATAGCTACCTTGAATGATAAAAATAATGTCATGCAGTTATTAGCATTAGCTACAAGACTGCACAATGCCCTGCATAAAGAAAAATCAGACCCGCAACCAACGCAAAAATCCATCGCTACCTCATTCGCAAGCACTCTGGCCAGCACTAAACGTACGAGCATGAATAGGAGACCGGCAACCCGGACATGGACGTGACGTCATTGGCTACCACGAGCATTGGAATGTGATAATTGGAGCACCCTTTTTGGGGTGCTGCTGAACAACAAGTCGTTATATAGTATGTTCCCAGACCCTTTTCTACTTTCCCAGACCCTTTCCTACTTTCCCCGCGTAGCGGTTGCTGTTGGTAAAGGGTCTAGCTACGCCAATAATGTACGTGAATTTGCAAATTGCAGTTCTATTATTTCCTTGGGAAGACTTCCTGAGAACAATCTATGGCAATTTTCGAGCAAATTATATTCATGCCCATTAATATCATTATAATAAACAATGTCATCATTGTAAGAAGAGGCGTGTCAGTGAGTCTTGTATTAAAGTTTGCAACTTCGGCACGAACAGTCTGCGAAGAGAAGCACTCGCACCCTTTCTAGCGTGTCAAATTCTACAGATTTGGCGCATATGATTGCAAGTTGTGCTCGGGACTGCATACCGTACTAGCGAAATAGATCACAGGAATATTTTCCTACATCGCCAAAATTGGGAGCTGTTTCAGGTAGTAATATTATTTGCTGCTGTGGATATATAGTGATCTATGAGCTATTTCCAGTGTGCTGGAAGTTGTAACTTATAGTGACCCATGAGCTGTTTCTAGTGATGATGGTTGTAGTGTCAGGCTTATAGTGGCCTATGAGCTGTTTCTAGTGATGATGGTTGTAGTGTGTTAGTCTTATAATGGCCTATGAGCTGTTTCTAGTGATGATGGTTGTAGTGTGTTAGTCTTATAGTGAGCTATGAGCTGTTTCTAATGATAATGGATGATAGTTGTAGTGTTGGACTTATAGTGGCCTATGAGCTGTTTTTCTAGTGATGATAGTTGTAGTGTTGGACTTATAGTGACCCTATGAGCTGTTTCTAGTGATGATGGTTGTAGTGTCTTAGTCTTATAGTGGCCTATGAGCTGTTTCTAGTGATGATAGTTGTAGTGTTAGTCTTATATTGACCTATGAGCTGTTTCTAGTGATGATGGTTGTAGTGTGTTAGTCTTATGTAGTGTCGGACTTATAGGGACCTATAAGCTGTTCTAGTGATGATGAGCTATTTAGATAATGTTCTGTAATGCATTTTAAAGAACTATAATCTAATTGATTCTGAACCTTATACATAGTAGCACTTGAGTTATTAGCTATATAACTCTACATAGATAATTCTAGATGGCTGTTCTAATATAGTGATGCGATTCAGCATGAATGACTAGCGACCAACAAATACAGTTTAAAATCTGATAAAAGTATTTTGCCGTTGTAAATGTGTATCCAAAAATGTCTGCATTTATTTACTTTGCCTTAATGTTCCAGCTCATAGCAATTCATCTAGTTTGGGAAGGCATCCTTCAGTCAATTTAGTCCTAAAATACATGTAGCTGTTGAACATTAATTTAGCTAGCCATTATGGACTTACTTTCTTACCTCAATTTTACCGAGCAGTGCTGTGTGATAGTTATTTAAATGAGCCATTCTTACTATCTGACTGACCAAGCTCCCGACAAAAAGCATTCTGCTACTATAACACTGCCTAGTTTTTGAAATTCGTGTAATGTAAAGGGTTTTCGAAGCCATAAAATATGTTCGTTGCAACTTTTTAAACTTAATAGTTATTAATTTGTAAAGTTATTGGCTGTTAGAACAAGAAAAATTGCAGTTGTTATAATTATTTCAGCCGAGAATAAGTGTAAAACTTGTGTGTACTCCAAACATACAAATATTCAATAAATGCCCCAATTTTCAATTAATAGGTTCTTGCTTGCATCACTTTCTTGCCAGTAATGTAATTATTGCTATCTTAACTACCACCAGTCCAAATATTATGTAATCATTCTTAACCTGTTTTCTGACACTATCAGTAGAATTTGATCCGTCACATGTGTTAGTATACACCACACTGTCTCAGGAGAGAGAATAATTTGCTATAATATTATAAGCATGGGTTTCCTTAATTCATTTATGAGTCACTTCTTTAAACCCTTCACAGCTGTAACCACCATACCGCAGTTTAAAGTATTGTTTGAAAAATCAGTGTTTATTCTCATCTGTGTTACCTCACTCAAAGCTATAGCCTCCTCAGAAGTTAGCTCAGTGGTTAGTAAATGAAGTTCAACTCCTTGCAATGGTATCTTTAAGATAATAGTGCAAATATTGAGGTAGCTTTCAGAGTTTGAATTGTAGCTTACTTCAAAATGGTAACTGGGAGGTGAACAGTTGTGTTAGTAGACCCAGAATAACAGCAAAATAATGATGAATTTAGTTAACCAGAAGGGCAGAAGATATTATGCTTACAGAAGCCATTCAATCACAAAAATGAGTTGCATTGTAAGGGATTCAGGCATTTGACTACAACTTTAGAAGGCAAAGTATTTATGAAGACTTGCAGGAAAATAAAGTATCAGATATGAAAAATCGTTAAACTATTTACAGCTTTTTTTCATATACATTTTTAAGACAAATCTTTCAAAAAGTTTTAATTTCCCTTAAAATTCACCATTGAAAGGGTTATATTTCTCCATAGCTACATCCCAACTTTCATGTATGAATGTTTAAGAAATTTTTATGTACTGGTAATAATATAGAAAGGAAATGGTACACATTATTATGTAATTTGAATAAACGTATAGTACAGCCAGGACAAATTGCATCAACTTAGAATGTTACAGGCTTCAAGTACTTTAAATTATAATCCAAAATTTTTAATAAAGTGTAATTACATTGGTTATGCTATCATAGGAATTGGTTTTCTGCATTCATAGAATAACAGTAGAGGAGCTAGAAGGAACAGTGGTGATGGCCTCATGGCTAGTTCATGTGCAAGTAGTCCTAATTATAGCAGCACAGTATTATTCTGTACATGCACAAGGTAAGAATAATTACATTCTACATTTGCTGGTTTGATGTTTTTGAGTCACTGGTGTATAGAAACATCAATGATAAAAGCAGCGCTATAGCTAGTTTAGGCATATCTTGCAGTTTGCACTGTCAATTAACTCCATATAATACAATCTTGTATTTTTACATCAAAATATGCTTTTACGGACATTAGATCTTTGCCATTATGAAATATGAATTAAAAAGCACAACATGGATTACCCACAGTAAAATAACCTATCTAGTTAATCTCAAAATAACTACTGTAATATTCATTGAAATGGTTTAAATGCATGACTCTTTTCTGTCTAATGAACACCACTCGTAATCCTTTAATAGCAGAAGAAATTAATGAAATGTATAATGAACTCTATTATTTGTGTGTTACTAGTTCCTCCTTCCACTGGCCTGTACTTCTCACTGAATGGTGTTATCTACAACCCTGGGTCCTCCATTGACATTGCTGATATTGGAGAACAACCATTGGATCGTTCAGATGCTGGATCTACATTAGTTTGTGTCACTACTAATGTCAATACTGGATGTTGTAGAGGTAGTGATAATCCTAATGGAGGAGGTATTGGTGGCTGGTTAGATCCTAGTAGTACTCCAGTTCCTGCTCCGAATGAACTTGGTGGTGCTAATAATGTATTTACTCGCTACCTCTACACTGAACAAGTGAGACTAGCCATAGTAGGTGGTACTCCATCAGGACCTCTGGGAGTATACACATGTATGGTGCCTGATATGAATGGAGTGGATGTGTCTGCTACTATAACAATTAATGTTGCACCAGGTACTGTATGTAATAATAAGTTTACATTATAATATAGAACTTAATTTGCTTGAGCTTCTGGTAAGTTAACAAGTAGTGTGGTTAATACTAAATGGCAAAGAAACTAACCTAGATATATGTATAGGCAATAAATCTGATTGTACTAAATACTAATTAAAAAATCTTAGATTTGGCCAAAAACGTAATGTTAGCATTATGTCATACATAATGGTAAAGTTCAACACCTTATTATAATATATGTATCTACTGATGCCAGTTTAAAAGTTGGGTGGATCAATGCTTCCCCAACCACAATGGATTATATGTCTCATGTTTCTCTGATGTAATTATTTTATGAAATTCCATATTACTAGTGATGCGCTCTAATAGCACAAAATAGCGATTTTATATCACTTGATGCACAATAACTGCTAGCCATAAAAAATACTATATGTTTGATTGCAAGGTATGGCTTACATTCTGCAGGACTATACTGACCAGGGGCGGATTTAGTACTAATGACAGGGTGGGGCATTTTATGAAATTCCATATTACTAGTGATGCGCTCTAATAGCACAAAATAGCGAGAATGATGCATGTTCCCTGTAATTGCAGCTATTCCATGCATGCTTGGTGTGGCTAGGAACATTTAATGGCTATTCAAAAAGAAAATTCTTTACTTTGCTACCTATTTCTGTTTCGTTTTAGCTCTCCTCCTCATTGCCCTGTCTTTTTCATTTCTTATCTCTCTCCTTACTAATTTTTCTTCTGGAGTTTCTAACGCCCTCAAAGCTCTTGACCAAGCATTTCTAACGTTTTGTCTTTCTTTCGTAGAATTTGTTTCACTGGGCATCGCCACTTCGACGGCGGGTAAACAAAAATGTTGCTAAGAAGGTTACCCGGCCCGCTCAAGCGCGTAGGAGAAAATGTGCACACGTACGCCCACGCAAGAACAAAAACAATTCCTAGACCTAACAAAAAAAAATAACAAAAAATATATTGTGGAACCGCCCTCTTCCTGAAAGTAAAGATCGTCAACGCACAAGTTGTCATGTCATGAATATTATTATTGTATTTATGTTGTAGTGTGTATGGTAAGGTGTAGTCATGAACTGTCTGAGCATGCTCAGCCTGAACTATATATACTTGTTACCTCACGTGTATCATCAGTCTGTACCTCGTGCGTGTTGTATGTGTGTCCTCCTTATTGACTTAAGACTTTATTCCGGAGATTCTGTTACCTTGGGGCGCATCGCAGTTGCCTACTGAGTAGACTCTGGTGGGGGCGACTATCTATCTGCTGAGTGCGTGAGGATAAACCCCTTACTGCTGTTACCCGACGCATTCATCTCTCCTCTTTATTGGCGTCAGCAAGACCACGCCCCACATATATATATATATATATATATATATATATATATATATCGCGGACTCATTAGAGAGTCAGCTTCCCTCGCTTCGCTGAATAATGTAAATGATTTGTGACCGTCTACAGGAAAATCGGGCACAACGCGGCCCCGACGAAAAATTTTTTTTTGTACTTACACACTCCTCCGCAAGCAGATATTAAGCTCTCCAAGTTTTATCGCCGTAGCTTTAGTTCATACAATTTTAAGAACTAAATCGATCTTTTTGCGACGTCTACGCATGCCGCGTTGTGCCCGATTTTCCCATAGACGGTCACATTTGGATACTTGTTTCTTCAATGAAGAGCATAAATTGGCAAGCAGTTGTCCCATAAACATAATTGCTTGTATTGGTACCCTTGTACACCATATATTTTTCAATAAACTTGGTTTGGAGGAGGGGCTGAAGGGCCCAGGCCCCCTCAGCACCCCCTATCCTGGGTCCTCCCTTGTTGAGACACTGTAAGATTATTTTATGGTTGTAATTCTGTTACAGTTCCTTCTCCACCACTGATTGGTTCCTCGTCACAAGTTACCTCCACTTCTATTACTCTCACATGGACTCAGACTATTGGAGATGTAGTGGATTCCTATACTATATCATACACCTTCAGAGTTACTGGATGTGATGGTGTTTCTGGTAGTGCTGGTACAAGGAATGTCGTGGGAATAGATGGAGCTACTAGAATGTACACTTTATCTGGTTTGGAAGAATTCACTGAATACAACATAACTGTTACTGCAGTCAATGAGGCTGGAAGTATATCATCATCACGAAGTATAATCCTTACTAGTGCAGGTAAATGAGGCCAAGCAAATTCACACTTATACTTGGCTACTGTGGTAAGATATTATCATAAATGTGCTATTTTCAATTCATGGTTATTTATTATACTGCAGAATACAAATATGCAAGTAAAGAATGAGCTAGAAGCTAGTGTTCTCTTTACTGCCAAACTCACCTGATAATGTATCAAATTATAACAGATTGTACAGTTTTTGTATATCCATAATTATTATGATCTGCTTTAAATTCTACAAAGAAGAGAGTTTAGAGACTCCGAATGACTGTCCATGTTTAATGCTTGTTTAGATGTTCTTAAACCTTGATGTATGTGTATGAATGGATAAAATGGTATTCTAAATAGCTATTAAATGTACTGCTCACACACAACTATGATGTACTTGATAAATTAGTCCTAGCACTTTTTATATGTAATGTATAAAGTTGAAAACTTCATATTTTGTCATTGTAGCCCCACCAACTACACCGTCTCCAAATATACATTCATTCTCACCTACATCTATCACCATAGCATGGAATGAGATTCCTTGTCTCGAGAGAAATGGAGTTATATCAAGATATATTTTTTCTATTTGTCAGGTTACTGATTCTGGTTGTGTAGGCACATCCATTGCTAATGTTGGTACTAACAGGATATATAATGTCACACAACTTATTCCAAGAACTTCATATAATATTAGTATTAGAGCTGATTCAGAGGATAGTACATTTATGGCATTTACTGGATCATTCTCATCACCTATTTCTGCAGAAACGGCTGTACCTGAAGGTCAGTAAATATTGTGAGTCTGCATTAATTATTCATTATATTTCATCACTACTCTACAGAACTTGCTTTTCTTATAAGGGGCACCTACTATCCAAACAATACAGTTATAGAACTAACCAATATTGGAGCAGACGGAAATGCTCTAATGTGTCTCACTCCTCTAACAGCATGCTGTAGATATGGTGATACAGGTACCACTTCTCTTGGTCAATGGATATTTCCAGATAGAACTAATGTTCAGAGTAGAATCAGCAGTGTCAATAGTATATCCAGGACTAGAGGACCTAGTTCAGTTATCCTTCATCGTACTAACAATTCTATGTCACCTACTGGAGTATATACATGTGAAATACCTGATGTTAATGAAACATTAGAGGTACTGAATGTCTACTTATATGTGGGACAATTACCAGGTAAATCAATTTTTTTCGTAGATGAATTTCCAATAATATCTAAAAGTATACCAATAATGCGGAATTTAACAAACTTATAATTGCTGCCTTTGTAACTTCATTGTAACTCTGCTATAATTATTTATACCACTGGTACTCCTAAAGCTACATTAGTTACATTGGTTATTAATTATAGATGTGAGACAAGTGTTAATCATTGGCTTCCTAGCACCATCTTTAAACCCATTAACTACACTTTTAAACAATAAAGCTCCATGAAATTGGTCACTGTGTTGTAGTCACCAAATCTTATATAACTCGTGACCTCTGTTTGATGTCACGGGATGACTCTTCAGGTGAAAGAGTTCTCTATGTATTTTTAACTACTTTTATCACTTTCCTCCAATCAAAAAAAAATGTCCTGAAAAATGGCATAATATAAATTCACATAAAACAACAAACCAGCACATAGTGAACTTGAAGAAATCATAGAGCTGCAATTAGTTATTGTAAAATTATCTTTTGCATTAAACATATAACTTGAGTACAGTATGCACATACGGGATTGTATAGAATATAGTTGTTCTTTGATAGCATACTTCAGTTTAGAGTCAGATCCTCACTAGCTAGAAGTAACAGGAGCTTAATATAGCTACAAAATTGATAATTAATTTGGAATCGTAAGCATTGGCTGCTTATCTGATTATTGAATCAATATTATTGAAAAAAAAATTTTTTTAGAGCAGCTATTTAAAATATATTGTATCATGTGAAATACCAAGTATTCTCTACAAATAAAAAATTTAGAAATACATTAAATGACTAGTCCAGTTGATGCACATACGTAGCCAATATATGACTACTGATTCATAGAGGGGACATCACAAGGAGTGAAGATGTAAAGCCTAATTTATGTTAGTTAATACTTACTTCTAAAATATTTATTTAATGAAAGCCTGACGGATACTTTTGTCCTACATATGGTACTTATACATATAAATACAATAATATAATAGTTATATATATATAATATTTTAAATACAGATCTCACAGTAACTATAGAATATTTCCATGAGTCATCTAATCTGACTTGTATTGTTAGTGGAGGATTAATAAACTCCATAACTTGGACTAAAAATGGTGCACTAATATTTACTAATTCTACGTACACCATAACTGGTCCGGTGGTTGATAGATTGACTGCTACTTCACAATATTTTCTCTCTGATAGTAATATTAATCAGTTGGGAACATTTGAATGTTCAGTTACTGATGGCAACGGAAGGACTGCTAGTGAATTATTACAAATAAATGGTAAGAACTCTAATTAACATTACTTAATTAGGTGTACTTAACCTTTAATATGGCTCCATAGGTGATCACAAAGCAAGAGTATAATAAAACGTAATAACAGTGAATGTTATTATATTGAAACACTTCATACATGCAGATAAAAAGTTAACAAAAGTTCACAAGGACTTGAACTGATCACCCTGCTTTAAGTCATAACTCAGAGAAGAAGGGACACTGGGATTTTGGGGTGGGCCCATTGACTCCAGGTCCATATATCCCAGTCTTGCTAGGATCTTCAAAGATTTAATGGTATACAATTTCTTGAATGTGTGTATGATTTTCCAGGTGTTGATGTTAGTGTTTCTCCTCCTATTCCACTGACTGTGGGACAACCTGCTACTCTCAATTGTGTGAATGTTCCTGGTGTGGCTGAACTCATAGAATGGAGGACTAGAGATGGAGTTGTATTATCTAGAGATATATCTGCAATGATTTTAGAGTATTATATCCCTCTGGTTAATGATAGTGTCTCACTACATCGTAATGAATTCACATGCTACATCACTAGAGCTAACTCTGGAGTGTTCAACCAAACATTATCTTTAGTAGTTTCTGGTATGTTATACTTTTTAATAACAATATCTATTTCTCTGATTACCTACATTTGGATATTGGGCAGATGAAAATATTTTCAGAAGCCAAATGAAAATGTTTCTTTTAATGTTATGTTAAGTTCCTGTAGCTACAGAATTGGGGACTGGAACTTTAAAATTATTAGATATAAATACTACTCATCTCAATTATAAATTAGTTAGGTGCTACATGGCAGTCGGTAATTACTTTTTTTAGGGTCCTTTGGGCCATAAGTGTAGCAGCCTTGCTGCGATCAGGACACTACGAACCATAGTTCCCTCTGAAGCAAAACCTATTATATATAATCTCTGAAACATGATCCTATTAATAATTACACTATGCATGTATTTACTTCTATCGACCCTTATAGCTATATTTTGAGTATTTAATATTTTATATTGTGCATTACCTATCCTAGTTCCATCTCCAGCTATTGGAATTAATGTGAGTACTTCAGGAAGTATGATAATAGGATCAGAACTGAACTTGACATGTGCAGTATTTGAGTTGTTCTCTGGACTAACTCAATCTCCTATGGCTACATGGACTACTACTACAAGTATTCCAGGATCTATTGAAACTACTACTACTACTGATAGGACAGTTGCTGTGGTAAATATCAATCCATTGAGAGCATCTCATCCAGTGACTTACACTTGCCAAGGATCAATATTTACTACAGTTGGAAGCAGGACACAAGTGATTCATGAGACTATTATATTAAGACCTCAAAGTAAGCAACCATTTAAATATGCCACTGAATATTTTATAGGTTATTTACATTTTGTTGTTTTTTATGTGGATTTTTTTGTTTAATTTGATTTATTTATTCATTTCATTTTCTTTTTTGAGAGGGTACCACTTATTAGTTAAAGTATGTGTTTAATGAGCCAGAGATAGTTACTGACCCAGTGTAACCTCAGATTGTGAAGTATTTAACAAAGCTAATTACCTCAATTTAAAAAATCATGTTCTGCTTGCTCCTTCCAAAAGAAATTGTATCACTCCTCTGATTGGTGAGTTGAAAACCTGGTCCCAAATTATTCTCAGTTCAAAGGCTATACTGTATACTAATATTGATAACAAATTGTCATGATTACACATCAAAGTATTTACTGAATAATTATGTAGCAGTTTAATATTATGATTGTTAACATGCTAACTGTCACTATAAATGTTCACACCACTTTAAGTGTTAAATATTTAACAAAACATAGCAAGACGCAAACAGTCTGGGCAGTATGTTGCAATATATAGCCCAATATATTCAATTAGACAAAAGTACAAACATTGACTACTTAAATCAATAGCTATTGTCATTTTGGCAAACAAACTGGACTTGGGTCTTCGTTAGACTTTTTATTTTCTGGTGTCATCTGTGTGTGTAGAGGTTCTTAGTGGCTCTGTCTACAATTTTTATCTATTCCCATTAAATGGGGTGATATTATTGCTATACTTTTTCAGCAATTGCTGAAACCTTCTCATCCTCTCTCTTGCAAGCATCCTAATTCCATTTCACTCTTGCTCAAGCTTTCTAGTTGTTTCCAACAATCTTGTGGCTATATAGAGAAAGTCCAAATGCTTTATGTAACCAAACTCAATCGTTATTTCCACTGAATCCTGCTAATCGTGTACTTTATTGTTGTCCGATATATAATACATAATAATCCAAAGTAAGTAAAACGTATACTTCTTAAATTCATTAATGAGCATTTGCAATTGCTATGGTATATATTTATGAATCTATGGCAGTTCCTGTTCCTGATGTTTCTGTGGTGATATCACCTGACTTGCTGCTAGTGGGTGGAGCAGATGAGGTCACTCTTACATGTTCCACCAGTCTCAATCAAGATATTGTGGATGCTGGAGATTTAAGATACTCTTTTATATGGATTGATAGAGATGGCTCTGAAGTGAGAAATAGTAGTAGAAGTAATATTAATTCATCTACTACAAGTAATTCGTCAACTCTCACTCTCTTTCCACTGAGCCTCATGGACACTTTCTTTAGGTGTAATGTTACTATCTCAGAAGCTCAAAACACTCTTCAGAAAAGTGATCTTGCAAGTGCATCAATTTATATTAATATGCTGTGTAAGTTATACAGCATATTCATAATGTCATATAATAGTAATATTTACTTTATTTATAGTATCAGTTCCTGATCCTCCAAGTGTTAATATCACTGCTACTGGTCGTCCTGTTGCTGGGGATTCTTATTCTCTCACTTGTAATGTCAGTTTCACTCACAACCTTCGACAGAGTCCAGTTATTGAGTGGGTGGGGCCAAGTGGACTTGTGATAAATAAGAATTCTCTAGGGAATGTGTCGTTGAGTAGTTCTTCTCCATCTACACTGACTCTATCGTTTACTCCACTTCACAGTAGTCATGGAGGAAGCTACGTTTGTAGAAGTACTATTGTAGACACAGAAGCTGGAATACTGCTTATTAATAATGATACTTTGTCTTTAATAGTTGAAAGTAAGTTTTGGTTATGAATCGCCAACTAGAAATAAATAATAATTGATAATAACTGGTGAGCAAGTGTAGCGAGCGAGATAGTATTATGGGTGAATAATACAAAATCAGGTATATGTTATATGCATGTATGGATGGTACATATGCACTTTCAACGCACGTGCGTTCCTTTTTTCTACTAAAAACACGGCTTTTTAGGCTTGACCCTAGTTTCTTTTGATACTCCAACATTAAGCAAGTCTTACATTAAATTTAGGTTTAAATTAGTGAGATTAATTCCTGCGAAAAGTTGCTACAACCGGTTACTATTACATTGAAGACCCTTTAATTAAAATGGAAGAAAAAAGCTCTTATGCAACCTAACAAGGCAGGCTCGCTCTGCATTAGTACTCAAGCACACCACTAGTTTAAATGTGTGTAGCTGTACGTATGTCATTTGTACTTTGACCCTCACATTTTTGTGTTTGATTCGTGGTGTAACCCTTCCCATTTCTCCACTAAACTGAATCTTTCGGTTTGGAGATCCCGTGCCATTCAAGGAAATTAATTGTTTACCTGTTTATATTAGGTTCTTTCTGAATCACACAAGACGCACGTGGGTCTTAAAAACTTACCGTTAGACTCAATACTGTGCAGTAATTCTTTAGAACTTATTGTTTATTCAAATCTCAAAATGTTATGGTGAATGGTTACTATGATATTTAACCCTTTACCAGATGTAATTAAAAAAAACTTGGCCTATTTAGTAGCTTTGAGTGTTTGTTGTCAACAGCTACTGGTAATTCAGGTCGTCAGAGACTACAAAGAACTAGTATACTAATAACTAATACACTAGTATTATTGTTTTATTCAGTTTTATTTGTATTTAATTCCAGCTCCTACTATAGCTATTACTGGCAGTCCTCTTAATGAAAGCTTACATGTTAAACACAACACTACTATAAATTATTTTATTCAGTTTAATTTTTGTATTTAGTTCCAGCTCCTACTATAGCTATTACTGGCAGTCCTGTGAATGAAGACTTCCATGTTGGTCTCACTCTCACATTCACAGCCACAGCTACTTTCAACAGTGCAGTAGACACTAATCTTACAATACTCAGTTCCTGGACAAGTCAGAGAAATGTGAACACCACTGAAGTCACACATAGTGGCACTAATCCAATGGCATATTCTACTACTTTAACAGTTGATTTACAAGACACACAAAGTGTTCCAGAATCTTATTCAGTAGAATTTAATGTGCTATCAACAATGTATACTGTTGGAGTTTATACAAACAAGACACGAATTATTATGGTAGAAGGTATGTATGGTTTCTACACATAAAATAAGTGAAATTGGCCAGTGAGTGTAGTAAAGCAATGAAGTATGAGGGATGTATAAATTTGTCCCTATACATAATAATGTGTAAAATGCATCTGTCATATATACAATACAAGAATTAATTATTCATGAGTTTTCAAAGCAGGCTTAGAACATAGCCTTTATAGTGTTTGTATTGTGACAGAGGAACTTTAAAATGCTTAGGTAATTCAAAGAGGAACACTATTAACTTAGTGTCCCTCCGATTGCGCTTAGTGTCCTATTGTTAGGAGCAATCACTACGTTCTAAATTAGTTAGGTGCTGCGCAGCCGTTGTGAATTACCTTTTTTTAGGTTCCTTGAAGGCTTAATTATGGCCCTTGCTGAGTTCGGGGATGCTACAACCTATGGCCTTCTGGACCCTCAAATGATAGTTCCCTCTGAGACAGTGCCTAACTATTAGTGTTGTATGCTTGAACTTGTTCTGCTTTGTAATCACACTGATAAAACGAGGTGCCTGAATAACTCCTGAAGGCTCTGTCTTGATTCTTCACTTAAGACCCTTGATAGCTTTCATTTTATTATTTTTTCGGAGTGAGTAGGTATAATTGATAACAATTTATAAATTGAATTTCTTCATCAGAAATATCTCTATAGTTATTATTAACAATGAAGGCAATTATATTAAGACTTAAAATGGAGTGTCAAGGTATGTAACACCAATACTTAGATATTCACACACCCATTCATAGCCAGTTAAAGGAACCACAGAGTGTGATTTTCCTTCAGTGCTGTTTTATTCTCTTTAATTTATAATTTTAATGCACAATGTAATGCTATTGATATCTGAATTATAATGTAATTTAAAGTTACTTTCTCAATTATAAGTTATATAGCATACTTTAAAAATTCAATCAGATTTTTGTGTTTTGTCTCTACGGTTAGTATAATTTAATTCCATTTATATTTGTAAATGTAATGTTTATTCCTAAAAGTGTAGTTTAAGCAGTTATGAAGAATTAAATTAACATTCCATCACTTCCAATTGTGAACTTAGACTATGAGTGTGTGGAAAAATTGAGTGAAATTGAAATCAGTAAATTATATACAAATTATTGGGGTTTTTTTTATATTTTTGGCAGCTTTTCCTCCACCAAATATTCAAGTGCAGCCACAAGTAACTGAAGTTCTTGCAGGAGACACTTCAATCATTTCTTGTAATGCTTCTAGGCAAAGTACTCTATCACCTTCCACTACAATGGAAATATTTTGGTTAAGCAGCAGAAATGAGATTATATCTACATCTTCAGATATAATCCTAGCTGGAGATCTAACTAGCACCACTAATCTAGTCATAACAAGTTCTCTTACCTTCACTGAAGTTAGATTTTCACAGGGTGGCACATACACTTGTGTAGTGAATATGACTATTCCTGGAGTAGTAATAGTAGATCATCAGGTCTCTAGGAGTGTCACTCTCAATGTTCAATGTGAGTAATTGTATGTCTTAATTACAATTCTTATTATTATAATGTTAACGTATTATTGATAGTACCACCAGCTACTTCTGTTGTCCTGACTCAAAGTAGAGATCCACCATTTTATTGGGGCAATGCACTTACTCTAACATGTGTAGTTAATTATGACACTCAACTAGTGGATACTCCAGTCTCCTTCAACATCAGTATCACTGGACCAGACACCAATGCAGCTAATATCACAAATACCAACCAATCATATGCCATAATTAGACCTTTACTACCAATCCATAATGGAACATATACCTGTATATCAATTATTGTGTCTCGTAGTAACTCCACATTTATTACTCCTAGCAGGGAAAGTATATCGAATCCTATTGTTCTAAATTTAACAGGTAATAACAATACAGCTTTATAATAATGTTACAAATTATTGATTATTCATTATATCATATTAGAATTGCCACCTCCTGTTATATCAGTTGTATCAGCTCCTATTTCTGAGGCTGGGCAGTCTGTCTCACTAACCTGTACAGTAACTGTAATAGAGAACGTCATTGTTAATCCTCACATCGAATTGATTAAAGTAGGTGGCTCTACAATTACAAATAGTCAAAACACCTCTGTAATAAATACCGAAGTCTCAGGAAGTGTTTCTACACTGAATGTTTCCTTTGATCCTCTACTGACATCGCATGCTGGACAGTATCAATGTAGAGCTAGCATTGATATTTCTGATGTTCTATCTGTATCCAGTAATACAACTACTTCACTATACATTGCAAGTAAGTTTCAATTGTTATGAATTCAATGTGATTAAAGATTATTTAAACGTGTAATTGACGAACAAGTTAAATGACTGAGACCCTCTAATTCCATGCCAAAATTTCAAAGTACGAATGCGCACAAAAGTGAAAAATAAACAGCACCAATAGGAAAATTACTGGGGGGAAACATTTTTGGCGAGTGAGACAACTATCAGGGTTAACACAATTGAAAATTGGGGATATTTGTTTGTTTATATATATGTGAGGACACATATATGTCTTTTGTACTTTAACCCTAGCGTTTTTGTGTTGGCTTCGTGGTCTACCTCTACCCTTACCTACACTAAACAAAATCTTTCGGTTTCATTCAAGGAAATTTAATTGTTTGCCTCTTTGTATTAGGCTGTTTCTATATGCCACAAGATTTACTTCGGTCTTAAAAACTTACTGTTACACTCAATATTGTGCAATAATTCTTTAGAACTTCATGTTTTTTCAAGTCCGAAAATGTTATGGCGAAAGGTTACTATGGTATTGAGACCCTTTTCCAGATGTAATTTCAAAAACTCAGCCATTTATGTAGTAGCTGTGAATGCTTGTTGTCAAGAGTGACTGGTAATTCAGATTGCCAGAATGAGATATTAGAGACTACAGAAAATACCAGTACTGGGGTAATTGAGTTAAGAAAGCAGTTCTGTATTTGCTAGCTAATAATGATTACAATGGCTACGTACTTCAACTTTTAGAAATGGACTAATAAATTTTTGAAGTGTTTGTGCATAGGCTCAATCACCATTTGTACTCAAGCACATCACTAGTTTTTACTATGGCTGCTATCGCAGCAGCTATGGTATACACATAAATATGTTTTTAACAATGAGAGTAAAGTAAAACTACAATACTCTATATCGCAAATTTGGGTATATCTCTGCAAATATTCTAAATCTTATTATATAAAATCATCATTAATAGTATATTTATACACTTTATAGCACCTACACCATCAGTTTTCATAGAAACTGAAGGAAGCATTATACAAGGCACTAGTGCTAGTCTTATCAGTACTGCCACTGTAAACTCAAGTTTAGTAAATACTCCAATACAATACACTGGGAGATGGACAAGACAAGATAGCAGTATTGAATTTGAGGAAGTCACCTCAGTATCTGACTCTGTAATTCAACAGAATATATATTCCAATACTCTACTATTCTCTACATTGAGAAATAACTATTCAGATGGAGGACTTTATATATTCTTTGTTTCTCTAAACTCTCACAATATTTATATCTTACCAGTCACTACTAACAAAACTATTTTTGTAAATGTTGAAGAATATCCTCTGCTCAATATTACAACACAAACGGAGAAAACAATGTGTGAACAAGATGATGGACTCATTCTATCTGCTAGTACTACTCTATTAACAGGTACTGACTTGAATGCTACAGTATCATACACATGGACCAGAGAAAACAACACAGTCAGTACAGAGAGTGGTCAATATTTAGAATCAGCATCTCTAAGATTATGTCCATTAACGGGTAAGATAATGGGGGACTATAACCTCACTGTTTGTCTTCAAATAACAAGAAGTGGCATATACAATCATTGTTCCAGTACTACCTATAATGTTACATTGGAAGGTAAGATACTTTCGTGTGATAATAAGTTACTTTGTTGTGACTTTGCCTAGTGTATGTGTAGTTCCAGTTCCAGTAGTTTCCCTCACTATCAGAGGCTACCCTATCAATTCCAACTTTTATTCTGGACTTCAACTCAACCTAACATGTGCTATAGATATTTCAGTTTCTGTCTTAGACAATATCCAACAAATCAGAGTGATGTCACAATGGAGGAGATATAACACAGCACTCACTCAAGACAACAGAAGAACTATTACAATGCCACAAGAAGTGGGGCCTATGTTATATCATACCAGTATAATATTCAATTCTCTAGACAAGAGCAGAGATGAAGGAGATTATGAATGTAATGTAGATGTTATTGTTGAAAGAGAAAGCAGCCACTTAACTATTAAAGATTCCGCATCTATGTCTATAACTGTATCAAGTAAGTGTTACCTAAACTGTAAGTGATTCATGGGGATAAATAATTTTAAAATTATTCTCACAAAGAATGAGCCAAATATTTATTAGTCAGCTACGATAAGACAATAGATTAATGCTCAAATGTATCTTAATAATAGCTATACTTCATTACTTTTATGTTAAACATACAATTGAAAAGTGATAATGCAGGATTAACTGCATTTTTACATAGTATAGACAAATTTTATACTTTTTGTTAATATTGATGTATGTACAAAGTTTTACAATTGTATCATTATGTTAAATTTTTATGCTGCTATCATTTTATGCTACTACCATAAAAAGAGAGCTTTAAATGCTACAGAACACCAGGGTATACTGCCTGAAGATGAGTTTGCAGAAATCAAACATGACAATAACAAAATATAATATATCCATTTTGTTACAAAATTATTACTGATTATTGAAATACTAGCTGCACTATTCAGCATATATTCTCTCTAAATTGTGTTCAAAATGACTATTAAACAGATTTGGTAGAATGCTATTAAAAAGTAATTGTTAATCTGAGTTTATGTACATATAATACTTAAAACTTCTATGATAAAATTATGCAGGCATACATTTGCAGCTCCTGTTTGAGGGGGTATCAGATTGTAACACTTGGAGGGTAAGTTTCATTGCTAAATTGTTTTGTACTGTTACTATGACTGTTCCTTAATAGAAAAATGAGCCCATCTTGAAAGACTCTGATATATTAATGGCAGTAGTGAATCTAGTGTCACTTCAATGTGAGTGTGACTTCACTACCTCTCAACTCACAGACAGAGTGTTCCTTTGTAATCCATCTTCTCCTAATGCTGTAACTTATCAAGTACAACTACATGGCACAAGACATGCTAATGTCTCCCAACTTGCAAGTATAATTCAAGGCTTATCCCAAGAGACAAGATCTATTCCAGTGCAGCTTTCTCTTCTAACTATTCAGAATTTCTGCATAGTATCATCGACTAGTTTATTACCATGCAGTCAAAATGATGAGAGAAATGCTTCATCATCACTGAATATTATAATAGCTGTTGTCGTAGTTATTATAGTAATTATTGTAATCTTGGTTGTACTTGGTATAGTCTTGACATTATACATCAGAAGATACCGGAATATTCGAAGTGCTAAGTAAGTTAAGATATTAACTAAGTATTAACTATCAGTGCAGATTCTATTATCTGATCATGTTATTTACTACTTAGGCAAATGATAACAGCTATTTCACTGGATACTACAGGAGTTGAATCACATGAGTATGAGTATATCGAGAAATACAGTAGATCAGTAGTAGAAACTAACTTAGCAGCTATCGAAGATGATTTGGTCACAACTGAATGTCCAGCTTATCGCAAGTCAGTCATAGAAACTAATGTAGCAGCTAATAAAGATGATATGGTCACAAATCCATGTCCAGCTTATGTTCCAAGTTCAGATGAGGACAGATATGTTGACGCGGATTACCTAACAATAAACAAGTTTTAGTTACGCTAGCTTTTTATTTTATTTTTTTTATTATAACCATTTCTATTTTTTTATATGTCATTAAAATCTCTCTATTTATACAAAATTTTACACTAGCCAAACACTTTAGTACGTGAGTGGGTGTAACTCAGCTCACTGCAAAAGTAAATAACTAATTAAAACTGGAACTAAACCAGACAAGGAGAAATACCTGCCAACTTTACATTAACTAAGCTTAGCAGAGGATCCCAACAACAACAACACTGCAGGTGGTCAGAGGGGCAGCTACGAAGGAGCTACCTGATGATATAGAACAAAAATTGTTACTTGACAGATTGTCAGAGTTTTGTGTGGCAACTAATAATGATGAGCACATCAATGAAAATATGAATTTCATTGATCTGCTTTATAGGAGCATGATCAACATGGTGATTATAAATGTTTAGTTTATTGTAGTTCTAATTTGATGGTTTAATGATACAAAAATGTAATGGTTGCTAGGTAGTCTTGTGATTATTCAGGTATGAATACAGTATATACAGTATATGCCTAGCTGACTGGGCCAGACAATAGTGATATTGATTATAGAATCTTGAGAAAAAAACCAACATCTAAAATGAGGCAAAGTTTATTGTCCATATTAAATTTACTAGCTAGCTATATTGCGGGTTTCTACTTGTAAATAAAAGTCTTTAGTAGCTACATAAAATAGCCAATGGACAAATTCTAATTCCAACCTAAACTTGCTTTGTCCAATCATTTGGGTATATCAAAAACATGTACTGCCCTAAGTGTGGGGGAGATAGCTTGAACGCTGCCACCAGAGTTCCAATCAATTACTCATACGCCAGGAGGGTGGTCTAATTCCCGCCGCGCAGTCCAATTTCTAGATCAGAGTTTTACGTCTAACGAAAATGATATGAGATGACGAGAGCAACGACTAAGAACTGAACTCACATGCACGATGACAACCATAAATACAAAAATAAGACCACACCTACAATTGACACGAAAAGCTCTAAACATCCTGCTCTACAGCGTTGGGTTCACGCCTAGAGCTGGCACATGCACGCACACCAAAGTCCACAAACATACATACAATAAATCAACCACCTAGTTCACATTATCCTTTCACACAAGCTACATGATATGATACACAACAATAATTAAGACACAAAAATGCATTCTCTGTTTCGTAAGTTCTTTCTTCTCTTCACTTTCTTTGCTTCTCTTTCTTTCTTCTCTCTTTACTTGCAGGGATGGCCCCACACTAAGGCATATCAACTTTGTGATCTTGACATGTGTTTTGGGTGATGTAGTGATTGTCCATGATCATGAAGAAGAAGAAGTGATTACAAGTTGTGATCACTAAGTCCATCGCACAGTTGCACAACTCTGTTCTGAGTTTGGTAAATTACGGCAACTTATCTAGCTGCTGTACCCATCAGATGCACAAAGTGAGAGTCTTGGCACTACTCAGTCCTACCACATGGAAAAGGACATTTTATTCAACATAAGCCTATATGTCAGCCAACTGAGATTAGCTGTGTCTTATTACCTTCTACATTGTGTGCATCATCTGAAGAATAAGATACCTAAATTAGAATTGCCCAAAATTACTCTCTTTCACTTTGAAACTCCTTTGAATCGGCAAATCATAATATAATTTCATCTCCAATGTAAACCATATTTTTACTTGACCATACTAAACTCGAGCTGAAGTTGATTTTTCTAAATAGAGGATTAGCAGAGCTAGTTTGCTTGTAGAAAAATAAAGTACTTCCATAACCAGGCCCCAAGGAGGTGAAACATTATCTGACCTGTCATCGACTAGCACTAGCTTACACTTCAGACACCAGATAATAAAGTAATATCTACCTGAGGGACTCGTAGAAAAGTGGAATAATCTGACAGCTTTTGTACTGCTCCAATTATCACATCTTTCCCTTTACTCCCATCCCCATATTGGCCAGAATATGACACAGCAGCTGTGAAATGATTAGTAATTGGTAAAGGGTTTTCACATTTTGAGTGTTGTTGACCTCTCCTGAATCTTATTTGTTGTTCGCATCCCATTTTTAGTATGTCACACTGCAGACCAATCTCACTATTAATTCCCTTCCATTTAATGCAGTTGTTTGCATCTATAGTCAGGAGGATTAGCAAAATTATTGTTACCAGGTGGACAAAAGCGTCATTTTTTGTGGATATGTTCTTCATGATGTCTTTAATCAAATTGGAAGGGGTGCCCTTGTCTAGCTTCATTGAATAGGCTAAAATGAAGATTAAGGTTTTAAAGTTAGTTATATTATTATTATCAATAGCAATAGAAAGACTCGTTGTTGTTCTCTATGACAGAACCAGTCCATTGAGTTCTGTTAATGATGCCAGAGAAGAGTTATTCTGCAGGAAGAATCGATCAGTTGAGATAATACCACCAACCAAGGATGCATTACTTCAGCATACCAGACGAGCGGTGTATCAAGCCGGAATATAGTTTGTCACTGCTTGGAATACCTTTGCCCTTACCCTTGAAAGCTGAGTTTGTATCACACAGTAAGAGCATGAAATACTGGAAGAGCTTGTGCCTTGGCTCTCCCAAACTGTCACAAATTGCATTAAAGCTGAGGAACCGGTAGTTCTTCCCCATCCCAAAGGTCTGCCAAAGGTTGTATTCCAGAGAGTGCACAGAATGCTCCCACAAGAATAACCACAACATCTGTGTCCACAGTACGCACTTCAATCTTCCTCATGCCTTGTTGCAATGCCTGCTGCATGTGCACCACAATTCTTGTGTCTGCCTCCTCGTGATTGCAGTTTGGCATGGCATTGGTGGACCCAGAGTGTAGTACTGATTCTCCAGATGTGACATAAACTACACTACCTGATGAAAAGGAATACGGAACATTCATTGAGGAATGGGAGCATCCGAGTGAAAAACTACTTGCATTCCTTCTGAACTGGTACGACCTACTAATGCCACCAGACCCTTTCCTAGCGTAGCGGTAGGTAAAGGGACTGGTTACGCAAGACTAGTTCAGGTCAGTCCGGCATGCTTCGAGCTAATTGGCGAGCGTGGCAGAGCGCTTGTGGTTAAGCAGCAGAGCGCTTGTAGTTAAGCAAGAGGTCCTTGGTTCATTCATGGTGGCCACCAAATACTTTTTAGTCCTGTATTGTTAAAAAAAAAAAAGCCTGTGAAAGGGAGAGAATATACCTCCAATGAGCTGTTTCTAGTAAGGTTAGTCTTAATATTTGCTAGTTTGTTAGGCATATAATTACCTAATTGTTACTGTAATATTTGCCAGTGGTCCTGATGACATTGCTGAGGGATTTATAAAAAAAAAATTATAAGGAACAAATTAATTGAGCTAAATCAGTTTTAAACGATTAGAGTATTTAATTTTCCATCAAATTTTCACTAGCTATAGCTTAAAACTTTTACTTTACTCTATGAAATAGAAAACAGTTTTATAAGATTATAGTGGTGTGCAGTACGTGATTCCCCTTTAACCCCCCCCCCCCCCCCACCACTTTGAATCACCTTCTTCCTCTGTTTCACATACTCTTTTTGCTGTTTCCCATATTCTTAATCTTAAATGATTACTATAAAAAAACCCTGCTTTTGCCAACAAATAAATTTAAACATGAATAGCTGAAAAGTAATATATTTTATGAAAGTTTTGCAAAGTAAAATTTGCATCATTACAAATAATTCTATGTAGTCTTCCAAAAGTGACTGCTATTGCACAGAAAATATTTGTAATAATATAGAAAAATACCCTCTCCGCTACAGCTGAAGATGGCTGGACCAACAATTCCTTTTTAAAAGCATAGCTTATTAAAGAAGCTCAATAAAAATTTTCTTCCATCAAGCAATTAGATCAGTTTCTGTAGAAACATCTTCACAAGCTGCCATATACAGTGGTGCTTTCATTTTCGGTATCAATAGTTACTTGTCATTGAGAACGCAGAAATGGAAATGCTGGCAATCAATACCTGTGGTACTTAGCTTCAACTCGTGCAAGTTGAAAAGTGAAAATAGGTGAGCTTCTCTGAAGGCATCCTAAGCGGGTTTAAGATCATTGTAAAACTTATGAATTAATTGTATGGAGGCTGTACACATGCCTTTGTTGTTGCTCATGTAAACCATTTCATATGGGCACAACTAAGTCTTAGAATAAGTTTCACAACAGATCGACCTTGCTGAGAGGTGTTCCTGCTTTCATTATTGCAGCCACATGTTTTACTTTGTACTTTCAAGTAGAGTGAGGTAATCATCAGGAGCAAGCTAATTTATTTTCACAAGCCAGAGGCAACCTCCACTTCTATTACTCTTTCATGGAATCAGACTACTGGAGATGTAGTGGATTCCTATACTATATCATACTCCTTCACTGTTATTGGATGTGATGGTAATTCTGGTAGTGCTGGTAATAATAATATTACGGGAATAGATGGATCTACTGGAATGTACACTTTATCTGGTTTGGAAGAGTTCACTGAGTTCACGAATACCTTGACAGCAGTGAATGGAGCTGGAAGTACATCAGTCAGTAGGGTAGCTCGCACTGAGGCAGGTAACTATATACTTAGGGCATGATCATGTGACTGGTTTAGGGGAACTCAACCTAAACGTGGAAAATATGTTTTTGTACATCCACAGGTAAAACCTTGTGAGTTTAAACAATTTTATTTGTAGAAATGGATAAATAAACTATCAGCTCTAGCTTATGGTGCAGTGGTAGGCTAAAGTGAGCTCTAGCACTCACACTATGCCCAATCAGGTTAGAGCAGCTGCTAAATATCAGTTAGGGGCTTGTACAGCCAACCTTACAGCATGAGTTTCTAACCCTATTCCAAACTACTGCAGTGAAGATATCTGAGAGTGATATATTTTGTCATATCATTCTGATGGAGAGCAATATGTGGTTTATTCTGCATTGATGTCTTCACTGCAGTAGTTTTTAATAATGTTAGACTTTGGCTCGTGCACAAATATACCCCAGCTCTTGAGCTACTTCGTTATCACACTCTGACTCATGTATTAAGAATTGTATGTACATACCATTCACATTTTATGAAATCAAATGTGCGATTGACAACTATCTGATGAAACCAAGTAACGGTGATTATAAGGGTTAGAATAAATTGAGTTATTTTTGGTTGATTGAATGACTTTTAGCTATTATATCAACATTTCTCCAACTTTTGTTTTTCCATGGTCAGAAGTTTGCAACGTTCTTCCAAAGATTATAGAGATTTTTGTTTTTTAATTACTCAACTTTTCTTTTTTGTAGTCTTTTTCTTTTCTTTGTTGCTGACCAATGCTTTGTGATTACAAATTAGCATTCTCAAATAGAAGCGTTGTTTGCATCTAAACTCATTTTCTACATCATTACTCAAAGAGGGGGAAAAGAATGAAGGTGCAATAGAAGGCACTCCAAGAATCACTAAGATGTTTGTTCCAGACAGTTTAAAGTGCAAAAATTCCTTAGAATTACTCAGTTTTTCAAGTCACATAAAGACCTTTTACCTGATGTAATTTCTACTGGTAATTCAGATAGATACTTAAAAGACGGTTACTACAACTACTACTCAGGAAAACTATCCATTCCATTTGTTAAAATTACAACAAAAAACTCTGGCCTGTTTTTGGAACAGTGGAAGCATTTGGTACTTTCGCAATTCATGCATAATGAACAGATACAAATTAATTTATCGTTTATCATTTCCGGGACAAACAATATAAAGAGTACAATTTCGTTGCGGCACAGTGGTTAAGGGATAAATCCGGGACTGTCCTGGAGCTTTTGGGACAGTTGGCAACTATGGAAGTCAAAACATCGGGTTAAGTTTTAATTAACGATATTGGCTGTTAGAACGAGAAAAAATTGTTATAATAATAGATAGTATATAGAACTTACTTTTCAAAGTTAACAATTTTAAACTTTTCTTTTTGTAACATTATTTTCTCATCTTGGCTTTCTCTTAACCGGCTCCCTGTATTCTACTAATTCAGCTATTGATCTCGCTAGTATAGGAGAAGATAGAAATGCTCTGAGGTGTCTAACACCTCTTACATTATGCTGTAGTACTAGTTCTCTTGGTAACTGGAGATATCCAGATAGATCTTTTGTTCAAAGTAGAAGTGGTGGTGACAGTATATCCAGGAGTAGAGGACCTAGTTCAGTTATTCTTCATCGTACTAACAATGCTATGTCACCTACTGGAGTATATACATGTGAAATACCTGATGCCAATGGAACTATAAAACAACTGGATGTCTACTTGTATGTGGGACAATTACCAGGTCAGTTCTTGAGTGATAGCAACTTGCAATAACTGTTGAAGCAACTAATTTATAAGGTTATTTTTAAACCACACTTTATATTGTATGTTTATTAATTTGGTATTACTATTAACTTCTGCAGAACAAAACAAAGGTCAAAGATAATGATTTAATTAACTAGTGTTGTTACTATAATCACAGTATCCTTTCCTCTCTATTCTATCTTTCTTTTATGCTCTTCTCTTTTCTTCTTCACACTCTCACTGTTTAAGTGTTTTTTTCTTGATATCCCTAGTTATTTTCTAGATTACTTTTTATCTCTAGTAATTTTATAAATTGTTACTATTATTATCAGAAAATATCTTCTACATTGCATCAAGGTACTAATCTAATTTTAGAATTTAACTTTACATTATGACTAAATTATGACTATCTGCTGTGTTCAATGAATAAAAATAATATGCACTTGCTTTGTATTTCACATTACCAAATAATACACTTTATTCAATATGAGTGGAGCAAGTGCACCATGATACACATAATGCTGTATAACTATTTTAAATAGCATTATTGTGTACTAGTTGATATGTTGTATGAACTATGTTGGTTCAAGATAGTCACAATTTATTGGTATTTATAATTTATATTGTATATTTTTCATTAGCAAGCAACCATACTAATTTTATTTGTTGAACTTGTAAAAATAATATTGTTTCATTTTTCGACACTTAGCAGTGACATAAACAATAACAAAGTTTGATTGTTTTCATAAATTGAGCAAAAACAATTTTCTGTGAAGGATTATAATTTCAATGATAAAAAGAAAAAATGCCTGGAATTGATGAATTGTTGAAATTAGTATGGCTTGTGTGTAAAAGATAATGGGGGCAGCTAAAACTTGAGAACTGTAACTTCCTCACTATGATTATTTGAAGCTCTACACTGTGACAACTGTTTTGTAGTTAGATTGTAGTTAAAATTAAAAATGCAGTTAACCATTATTATGTTTATGTGTACAGCTGTGCTGATTTTAGACTATTTCTTTGTCTTCTTTTATACTTTCTCCTATCTTAAGTGGAACTTTAAATTCTAAGCTGATTTTGTACGAACTCAATTAATTGTCCAGATTATGTTACTCATTTCTATGTAATATGTAGATTTAACAGCATATCTTTACTATTCACATCAGTCGCTGCAGTTAACATGCATCATTCGTGGAGGATTAGTAACATCAGTTCAGTGGACCAATAATAATGTACCAATAATTACTGGCACTACTTTTATAGAAGCGAGTCCTGTAATCGATAGATTGGCAGTTTCTACAACATATGTTCTCTCTAGTAGTAATATCTCTAACTTTGTGGGAACATTTGAATGTTCCGTTACTGATGGCAATGGAAGAACTTCTAATAGTGGACCACTTCTAATTAATGGTAAGCAATTCCTTAACAGTTTTCTTCAGGTAAACTATCAAATTGGTATCTAGTATGAAGTTTTAGTCAAGAGCAATGTACAGAGCATATAATTTTATAGGACATTTTGACTGGAGAGTCTTCTTTTACTCTATCAATAGAACTCGAATCAAAACACATGCTGTGTTAATTGCTCTTATCTAACATCCTGCAGTTTAGGTAATGTGTTGAATAAATATAAACCTGCTTATAAATTTGTAGTTTAAGGCTAATTTACTTGATATGTAGATTTACACTTCTAAAAACAATCCAATGGCTTCCACATTGAGCCCCACCTCTTAATTCCAACCCCACCTTTAGAACATGGATTTCAGCTTCTTCACCTTTTACAGCTGCCTCTTTGCTACTCAAGTTGTTGTTGCTTTATTTGTTTTTAGCACTTGATGTTAAAATAAAATTTATTGGAATAACATTGTTTTAAGCCAGTGTAATAAAAATTAGTTTTACCATCGTGTACTTATTATGAATTTCAATAACATTACCTGTAAAAATGATTATACTGGAGAATCCAAACTTTTCACTAATTTAAATACCCTTTAGTCCCTTAGTGTTCAAATTACTGAGGTTCTGCTCTATGTATATTTAGTAAATGACTTACCAGCATCTTTCATACAGTCAAACATTTCTTCTTCCTGTAAGCCTTCATATCATATGCTTTGCTCTTCCAACTATAACTAACTGCTAGTACATTTTCCTGGTCAATTTTTTTCTTCTATATAGCTTGTGTGGCGTCGTTAATGTTTATGGACATGATATTATGTCATGGTAGCAATGGTACGTATATCGTAATTTATAATTCAGCGAAGCGAGTGGAGCTGTCTCTCTAATGAGTCCATGATATATTATATATATTTATTTTTGTAATTTTTTTGTTAGTTTTTGTTAGGTCTAGGAATTGTTTTTGTTCTTGCGTGGGCGTAAGTGTGCACATTTTCTCCTACGCGCTTGCACGGGCCGGGTTCTTAGCAACATTTTGTTTTGTTTACCCGCCGTACAAAGTAGCAATGCCCAGTTAAATAAAATTTTGCGAAAGAGAGACAAAACGTTAGAAACGCTCTGTCAAGAGCTTTGAGGGCGTTAGAAACTCCAGAAGAAAAATTAGTAAGGAGAGAGATAAGAAATAAAAAAGACAGGGCAAAGAGGAGGAGAGCTAAAACGAAATAGAAACAGGTAGCAAAGTAAAGAATCATTCTTTTGAAAAGCCATTAAATGTTCCTAATTTATTTATTAGACTATTCCTGAGGATTACGGTACCAGGAGCCTTCATCATAGAAAAAAGATACCACTATTGTTTTCTCACTTTGACAGTATTTTGTAGCCACACCAAGCATGCATGGAACAGCTGCAATTACAGGGAACATGCATTGCTCGCTTCGCTATTTTGTGCTATTAGAGCACATCAACTAGTAATGATACAGACAATTATTAGTGGTTAATGTAAAATCTTACTTTGTGAACATAATATGAACTGAATCCTCATTTGAAATAATAATAAAAAATAGAGCAGATTCAATGTTCACTGTCACACTACTTCATTTGTATGGCAAAAACACTAATTAAATAGTTTCAACAAACTCATATGTATTAGTCCAGCATTAAAGAATGTTCTTTATCATGCACTGAACACTATGATATTATATGTAGACATGTCACCAATCTTTGTTGTTTACACTAGGAAGACTTTTTTCTCACAACTGCTCCTTTTAAGTCGCTATCCTTTGATGACAAATTAGTTATACTCAACTAATGATGACACTTTAAAGGGGATTAATAATTGGCAATAATCAATTACACTGATCTTAGATATTATCCTGGTTCATCTGCCTTAAGACCAAAAACAAAAGACATTGACGATAAACATTTCTTGAGGACAGTTATAGGGTACAACCAAATTGGATTAAGTTATTGCAGTAGCTAGTGTTTTATTGATCTAGATAAAATAACTGCATGAAACAACACACTGGAACTGGAAACTTTCAGTGACCTATTAGGTTAACCAATATTTCTGTAACTCTGAATGCTGTGTCTCTTAGGTCCTACTGTATGAGATATAAATTGAAGCCAATAATAGCACTTGAAGAGAGTTATATAATGGAACCAGAAATGAAGTCATTTTTTACTCATTAATTTATGTTACACAGTAATTAAAGTTGTGTTTTCACTCAATGCATATGGTTCAATCAAGTAAAGTTCCACAATAGATAAAAAAGCTGTGCATTATAAATTACTAAAGAGTTTTAGCTTTGTTGTAACATGTTGACATTTTGAATACCCTCAGACATTCCAGTTTTGCTTCTTCTGTAATTAAAAATTTTTTTTTTTTTCCCAATTATTTTAGCATATCATAGTCATAATTTGAAATGATTTAACTTTATAATCGTGAGGAACTTTTAGGAATTTCAGTTTTTCATGCATTTTTAAGTTTAATTAATCAATGCATTAATAATTATTATATTATTAGGTGTTGATGTCAGTGTGTCTCCTTCTATTTCATTGACTGTGGGACAACCTGCTACTCTCACTTGTATGAATGTTCCTGGTGTGGCTGGCCACATAGCATGGAGGACTAGAGATGGAGTTGTATTATCTTCAGATATATCTACAACGATTTTAGAGTATAATATCCCTCTGGTTGATGACAGTGTCTCACTTCATCATAATGAATTCACATGCTACATCACTAGAGCTAACTCTGGAGTATTTAACCAAACCCTTTCATTAACTGTATTTGGTAAGTAGGGTCAAAAATTGTTACTTGTCTTGCATTTTCTGTTCGTGAACACCTCGGTTGTGAGTCTTCCTCAAGTTACGAAATATTAAGATTAAAAAAAACCCAACGTTTTGTTCGGCTCAAGTTCAAAAGTGAATTTAATAGACACCTTAATCATATTTTGATGATTGGCAAATGGTTGTAATTGTTGTTTTTCAGAAAAGTGCAAACTTAACATATCTTTCCCAAAACCATGGTTAATCCGTAAACTTGATAAGGCTCTTTCTTCAATGTCTTCCATCACTAAGTTAGCATCACAAACAGAAACAGGAGATCCCATGTCAGTGAGGTCTACTGATAATATTTCCCCTTTTACGACAAAAAAGTGGCACTCAACAAATAATCTAATTACTTGCAATTTTTATTTAGCTAATTAAGCTTATTTCCTTCATTAAGAATGTGACCTTCATATAATTTCTTTCTAGCAATTTCTACTGCTTTGTATACTGGAATCAAAGTACACAGTTTACTGCATCAAAACAAATCAAAACTTCGTCAATTCCAATATTTTTTTCAACTTTGAATGATGAAACTCTGTAAAAAATTTTACATGTGAAAGTTCTTTCCAATTTATGGTGCTAAAATGTGTGCAAGATGTTTTGCTGAATGGTATGTTGTGGAATTATTCCAAGAAACTTGCTTTTAAAGGGATATCAACTTTACAAATTTGAATAGATTTATTCTTTATCTTTCACAGGCTTTTTATAACAATACAGAATTAACCAAAACCAAGGACTTCTTGTTAATGCACCAGCGCTCTGCCACTGAGTTACGACAATCAGCTGACAAACTAACACTCCAATTCTCTATTTGTACTGTTAAGAGGTACTGCTATGCTACAGTCTCACTCTCAACAGACCAACGAAAATTTTGTATTTTTTTTCAAAGATTCTTAATATCTATTGAATTTTGGGTAACCCATAAAATCAATAGAGGAGTAGTATTGTCTGAACTCCTACTTATTAAACTCAACAACAAATCATTCATCTTCCATTCAAGTGATTTTGATGGATCAGATTTTAACTTCATATGTACTAGTATCAGAAAGTATGTTTGTACCCTTTGAATCTTTATCTGATTTATTTAAAATATACTGTACGTTGTCATAAATTGGGTCGAGGGGGCCTAGCCTTGTTGAGTAAACCAATGATACCCAATCATACAATTTTTGTATCCTCATGATTAACCTTGCTGTGTCCATCTTCTATAGCAGCAGTTATTTCTGAGAAGGAATTTATTTGGTGTTTGTGCATAATTTAAACAATTTGAATGCACAGATTCTTCCACTTTAGAGAGTTTCCTTGATGAGGATTTTCTAGACTTACTAGGATGTCTCCGCTGTTGACTGAACAGATCAGCAAATTGTTTTGTCCGTCTAAGTTTACACTTTTCTGTTGTTTTCGAATAAACACTCTTTATTAATTTATGCACTGCTAGCATGTGTGCATTTTTAAACAATCCTCAAGTTGTAATGTCGTAGATTTACAGGAAGTAATTTTTTTTAAAGTAGCTACATACAATTCTTGTTCAAATTCTTACTTGTAGATACATTATCAGATATCCTTGCCTTCAAGAATATTTCACCAGTTAGTAAGGAAATTCTATGACCCTCACTCTTTACCAAAAGTTTAACCATCAAACATTTTGATATTAAATTATACCTTTTTGCTCTCATGTTAAAAATAAAAAATGGTTTAATTCTATGCTTAATCTTCACTGCAGTATTTTGAACTAGAGTTGGTAATTCACCAGCTTGTAAAGTTAGCTGTGCTAGTTCAAAGGGCTCTCCCACAACCCCGTAAATTTTCCTACGCAAAAGGTCCAATGTGACATCATGAGATATCTCGCCTCACAGGTCATGAACCCAAAATTATATCGTGAAGATATCTAACATGAAATAAATAGAAACATATAATTGGTATTATAAATATGTGTACATATATTTAACTGTGTCCTTGTATAACTCGAAACACAGAGTATAGGGTATAGACAAGAAAAGACAACATGAAGGACAATCCCTAAAGAGTAAAATCACTCTGAGCCATAATAATTATGCAGAGCTTAGCTAGGCACTAGATTACAGTAAATTTCAAGGCACATGAACTCAATAATTTTACTTATAATATTGAATGAGGAAGCGGGTAAAGGATGGATCTGGTTACATAATGGAATACTCATGAAACAGACAACAATGGTGTGGTAGAAAATTTTCGCTGTCACCTGAGTTGTCACTCGAGTCCTAGTACGTGGAGGTTGTCATGGTTGAGGGCCCACCTGTAACTGACATAACTAGTCACCGAAGTTTTCTGGTTAAACAGTTTAGCTTTAATTTAGCTTGTGAGTTGTAACCAAAAGACAGACTGAACAGAAATAGCAGAACAGCCACATAATGTAAAATATAGTATAAATAGATGACATGAGTTACTGAGACATTTGAGAACTGCAGAGGTGAACATGGGCTAATGACCAAACAGCAAACAAGCGTGAAATATATCCTAAACAAACTGTCTGAAGTTCTAGTGAGTGGATTCAGACAGACAAATCAAGCAGGCAGTCAGAGAGACAGATGGACGGCTGAACAAACAGACAGACAGATAGATAATTGGATACACAGACAGACATACAGAGCATTGCTCTTTACTTTTATATTTAAATTAAATATCTACTTAATTTATAGAAGAGGAAGAAAACAATACTAAAAAATGGTAATTGTCTAAGTATAAATGTTGCAATTATATTGGCATGTTTATGATCTCTTATTATTCTTATACACTTGAAAGTTAGCATCTCACACAAATCTAACTTTTTACATTTTTTGTTGCTTTAATACTGTAAGTTATTATATTTACAATTGTATCATAATTATGTAGTTCCATCTCCAGCTATTGGTGTTGGTGTGAGTACTTCAGGAAGTATGATAATAGGATCAGAACTGAACTTGATATGTGTAGTATTTGAGTTGATCCCTGGACTAACTCAATCTCCTATGGCTACATGGACTACTACTACAAGTATTCCAGGATCTATTGAAACTACTACTACTGCTGATAGGACAGTTGCTGTTTTAAATGTTAATCCATTGAGAGCATTTCAACCAGTGACTTACACTTGCCTAGGATCAATATTTACTCCAGTTGAAAGCAGAACACAAATGATTCAGGAGACTATTATGATAAGACTACAAAGTAAATAATTATTGTTAATGAGTAATACTTTTGTATGCAGATCATGTAATTCCCAAAAATTACATTAGATGAATTCTCTCTCTTTCACATACATTTTTTTAAACACCGGGAGTCGAACACAAGACCGCTTGCTTAACGCATGGTGGCAGAACGCTTATGTGTTAAGCAAGCGGTTCTGGGTTCAATTCCAGGTGGCTACCAAATATTTTTAATTCTGTATTGTTTAAAAAAAAAAGCCTGTAAATAAAGAGAGAATACAACTAGTGAGTAAAAGAAGGTTTAGAAAGAAATTGTGAAGTGATAAAAACAAAATTATATCTGATGTGAGGTATGTTTCAGTGTTTTTTCTGTGTTTGAGTTACTTGTGCATAATCGCTCAATTGCCACTTCTTCTGGGGCTCATTAATTATACAATTAGCAAGCGAGACACTATCAGGGGTTACTCAATTGAAAATCAGGGTATTTGTTAAAATATGTTTGGACATGTGTATGTCATTTTGGTACTTTGACCCTGGCATTTTTGCATTAGTTCGGTGGTCGACCTTGTCCTAAACTTCACTAAACGAAATCCACTGGTTTATCAATCATTACCCATATCATCCTAGAAATTGAATTGTTTACTGTTTTGACTTCTTTTGCGGGTGCAGTTAAAGCTTAAAAACTTACTGGAGTTTCACTACTATTCAAGTTAGTGGCAGTGGTAAGTTAATGCGCCATTTGTCATAGCTGTAGGCCCTACGCAACAGTATTTACTTGAAAATTCATTGGCCATTAGTCTATCCGTAAAGGTAGGTCTAATGTAGGCATGTCCAATTGTGTGAAAGTATTGTGCATTACAGCTACTATTTGACAACAAAGCAAGCTTTTAAAAAACATGACTCGTTTTGTTGTTGTTGTTGTTGTTGTTTTTTCTTGTTGTTGTTTTCAATTAAAACAGTTGTGGTAATGGTTACTATGGCGGCATTGAATCTCTTAACCGTATACCCGTAATTTAACAACTCGGCCTTATTTTTAGTTTCTTGGAGCATAAGAAGTTATAATCAATCATATAAAAATGGTGTAGTTTTAGACTTCTACACCATTTGTGCTCAAGCACCTCAGTAGTATATTACATGTATTATGGGTTCAATACATTCCCTATACATTATTTTACTTTGTGTCACAATATAATATGTTCTCATGAACCATAAAACATAATAATTTTTAGTTAATTCTGTTTGTAATTTGCTTGCTGGCAATGACTGCACTATTGAGTTCACCACTAAAATATGGAAGAACCCTAAAAGGCTTTAACTAAAATATTTAATATTATCCAATCAGAAAGCAAGACTATTGACCACAACCCTTTACTGAAAGTTTGAAATAGATACCTATTATTTAATTAACACGTTCTTTGGCAGTTAGTGCTCCTAATATTTCTGTTACAATATCACCTGACTTGCTGCTAGTGGGTGGAGTAGATAATATCACTTTAACATGTTCAGCCAACATCAATCGAGATAGTGTGGATACTGGAAATTTAAGATATTCGTTTATATGGATTGATAGAGATGGCTTTGAAGTTACGAGTAGTAATAGAACTAATGTAATTTCATCTACAACAAATAGTTGGTTAACTCTCACTCTTTCTCCACTGAGCAGTCTGGACACCTTATTCAATTGTAATGTTACAGTCTCAGAATCTCAGAACTTGCTCCAGAGAAGTAATGCTGGAACCACATCAATTTCCATTAATTCACAATGTAAGTATATGCAGCTGATAAGTACTGAATTCATTTATTAAATTTTGGTCATCACTACTAAGATTGAAAATATTATTTTTTGTATGTTTAGTTCCGGATCCTACACACGTTGGGATCAGTAGTTCAGGTTCTGCCGTTGCTGGTGAAATGTATGCGGTCACATGCCAAGTTAGTCTCAATAAAAAACTCGGACAGACCCCAGTTATTGAGTGGGTCTGGCCAAGCGAACTTGTACTAAATGATAATTCTCTAGAGAATGTGTCATTGAGTACTTCTTCTCCGTCTACAACACTGACTCTATCATTTACTCCACTTCACACCAGTCATGCAGGATGCTATGTTTGTAGAGCTGTCACAATAGACACAGATGCAGCTATTTCTATCACTAATAATAATACCTCAATTATATTAGTGGAAGGTAAGTTTTGGTAGCAAATATAGTAGGCTAGAATGCTACATGCTTTTCGTATTTATTTCCAGCTCCTACTATAGCAATTACTGGCAGTCCTGTGAATGAAGGCTTCCATGTTGGTCTCACTCTCACATTCACAGCCACAGCTACTTTCAATAGTGCAGTAGACACTAATCTTACAATACTCAGTTCCTGGACAAGTCAGAGAAATATCAACACCACTGAAGTTACACATAGTGGCACTAGTCCAATGGTGTACTCTACTACTTTAACCGTTTATCTGCAGGACCCACAAAGTGTTCCAGAATCTTATTCAGTAGAATTTAATGTGCTATCAACAATGTACATTGTGGGAGTTTATACAAACAAGACAAGAATTATTATTGTAGAAGGTATGTATTGTTGTATAGCTACTTGAACTATTAGGTATTCTCTCATTTAGGGTATGCAAATGGTCAGAATTTTGGTGCTCATAGTGACAGTATTAGAAAGTTTTAAGTATGCTATTCTTATTTTCATACCTAGAATATGTAATTGGCGAGTGAGTGTAGTAAGAGACAATATGAGGGGTGACTGGATTTGAATTTACTTTTTAACCACTTAACAATAAATAGCAGGCTATAAATGCCACAGGATGCGATTTTTCTCAAGCACCATTACAAGAGAGTAAATGTGCAGCGATATTCTGAATAAGGACAGCTTCTAGCCAGCGTGTAAACCTGTCAACACATGTGAGCAGGTAGGTATATGAGGGAGGCATCGGTCCCACAATGTCAACATGCACGTGGTCGAAACGTGCGTCAGGAGTTGAGAAAGTGCCAGGAGGTGCGCGAGGATAGCGATGCACCTTAGCACGCTGACACTGCACGCAAGCACGAGACCACTGTCTGACATCTTTGTTGACTCCAGGCCACACAAAATGACGAGTAACCAGCCGCTGAGTCACTCGCATGCCAAGGTGGGAAAGGGAATGAAGAGCATCAAATATTGTACGACGAAATTCCTCTGGCACCACAGGTCGTTGCAATCCCGTGGACACATCACACAATAAAGTAGTTCCATCTGGTGTAGAGAGGGGTGCTTGCTCCAATTTCAGAGAAGAATCTGTGCGCGCAGTCTGAACACCAGGATCCTCTGCTTGAGCTGCAGCCATACGCCGAAGTCTACCACAGAGACACTGGCCCCGGTGTGTATGGCGTTGACATCCAGTCTGGACAGCGCATCTGCCACAGTGTTGCATGCACCACTAACATGACGAATGTCACTAGTAAATTGTGAAATGAAGTCAAGGTGTCTTGCCTGACGAGGAGAGGATCAGTCGGACTTCTTTGCTAGGGCAAATGTGAGTGGCTTATGATCCGTCAGCATGTAAAACTGGTGGCCTTCGATGAAGTATTGTAAGTGCTTGATGGCCATGTAAATTGCCAACAACTCTCTATCGTACGCACTATATCTAGTTTCGGCCGGTTTGAGATTTTTTGAGAAGTACACTAACGGCTGCCACTGTCCATCGATGAACTGCTGTAACACAGCTCCTACTGCAGTGCTGGAGGCATCGGTCATAATGCTTGTGGGAGCCCCAACTTTCGGGTGCATTAGCAGGGTGGCCAGAGCGAGGGCGTCTTTGATGGCGGCGCTGAAAGCTGCGGTGGCAGACTCGCTCCATACCAATTCCTTGGGGAAAGATTTGGAAAGAAGAACATGTAGAGGTTGCAGAAGAGAAGCTCTGTGAGGAATGAAGCACGTGGTCAAACTTAGAGTTCTGAGTGGTGATCCGGCGGCAGGAGAACTGAGCTTCCACCTGTGCAAACCAAAGCTCTGGATCCGCAGGCCAGAACGGTGGTAATTTCAGTGTAGTTGAAACAGCTGAAGCGGTGGGCGGGTTGATGGGTGGAGCCACGTCACGGCTACTGGAAGCTTTTCGTCCGACGGGCACAGGACTACTGCTTCTGGACATGGGAAGTCCGCATTCGAAAAACGTCAGGGTCACCAATTGTGGGGCTGCTTAGCAGTTAGCTAGCTACAGTTCCTTACAGTATTTAGTCAGACTGACAAAGTTATATTATTGAAAGGTCAAGTACAATTCGGAAGCGTGACATGAGACAAAAACTTACTAAGACTACTTAATCATGTGATACAGGTGAGGTGGTATATATATATGAATGATCAGTTGGTAAAGGTCCACAACAGACTAACTATGGCTGTCGGAATCGAGCAGTCGAAATGATTTTAGCTGGAACTAAATAGAGCCTTTCAGAAGATTTTTTAGGAAACTCCAGAGTTTTCTGGTCCTTCTAGAAAATTTTTAGGAAACTCCAGACCTCCCCGGTCCTTATAGAAGATTTGTAGGAAACACCAGACCTGCCTGATCCTTCTAGAAGATTTTTAGGCCTGCCTGATCCTTCTAGAAGATTTTTAGGAAACTCCAGACCTTCCTGGTCCTTCGTTTACTATTCCAAAGCAATTGTTTGAAAAAACAAATGTAGTTTGGAGATCTTTCGAGCAGAGCATAGAATTAAACTCTTTTGTTTATTTAGTAGAAAAACCACTGTATTGTAATGAGTGGATGTGGTTAGGTGGGTGTGGTTATAATGGCCGCACTAATACGATCTGGCTTCCTACTCTCCTGGAGCAGGAGAGGGAAACTATGTAACCTTAACAGCAGAAAATGATAACCATGAATAAAAATAACTTTTGCTACTGCATTCTAACTTTGCAATACGTCAAGTGCCACTGCGTGGTGGGGTATTTGCTAGTAAAGATGAATGTGTTAAGTAAAACAATCAGCTTTACTTTGATAGATGACGTTCTTGCATCAAAATAATAAATGTAAATTTACCGTTTACTTTTAGACAGTAATAATATATTTCAAAAAAAGAAACAAATACTGACAATCAATGCCTTAAAAGCAGCTAGATGAAACAAACTATTTTGCATGAAATTAATTCCAATTATGAATTTGTGTAAATCAAACATTTATTTGTGATATAAGTGTGCAATGTAATTAACGTATTTTTTTTGTTGCATTTTTGTCAGCTTTTCCTCCACAAATTATTCAAGTACAGCCACAAGTCATTGAAGTTCTTGCAGGAGAAACCTCTTTCCTCTTTTGTAATGCTTCTAGACAAAGTACTCTATCGCCTTCTACTACAATGGAAATATTTTGGTTAAGCAGCAGAAATGAGATTACATCTACAACTTCAGACATAATCCTAGCTGGAGATATAACTAGCACCACTAATCTAGTCATAACAAGTTCTCTGACTTTCACTCATGTCAGAACTTCCCAGGCTAGGTCATATACTTGTGTAGTGAATATGACTATTCCTGGAGTAGTAGTATATCATCAGGTCGCTAGAAGTGTCACTCTCAATGTTCAATGTGAGTAATTGTATGTCATAAATACAATGGTACCATTATTGTAATGTTAATGTGTTATTGTGTGGATAGTACCACCAGCTACTTCGGTTGTCCTGACTCAAAGTAGAGATCCACCATTTTATTGGGGCACTACACTCACTCTAACATGTGTAGTTAATTATGACACTTAACTAGTGGATACTCCAGTCTCCTTCAACATCAGTATCACTGGACCAGACACCAATGCAGTTAATATCACAAATACAAACCAATCATATGTCATATTTAGACCTTTGCTACCAATCCATAATGGAACATATACTTGTATATCAATTATTGTTTCTAATAGTGACGCCACATTTAATTCTCGTAGCAGAAAAAGCACATCTGGTTCCTTTTTTCTACAGTTAACAGGTAATAACAATACAGCTTTATAATAATGTTTCAAATTGCTTGTTCATTATAATATAATATTAGAATTACTATCTCCTGAAATATCAGTTCTATCAGCTCCTATTTCAGAGGCTGGGCAGTCAGTCACACTCTCCTGTACAGTAACTGTAGTAGAGAACCTCATTGTTAATCCTCACATTGAATGGATGAAAGTAGGTGGCTCGACAATTAATGATCTAAATTCAACTGAGATGAATACAGTAGTCTCAGAAACTGTTTTTACACTGAATATTTCCTTTAATCCTCTACTGACATCAAATTCTGGACAGTATCAATGCAGAACTAGTGTTAACATTTCTGATGTTCCAGTAGTATTCAATAACATAACTACTTCATTATTATGTTGCAAGTAAGTTTCTATTGTAAGTGATCATGCACAGTGAAGCAAGGCAGTATATTACACAAATTTATGGAGAGCTAATAGTATTTGCATGACCATATTATATTAAGGGATAACAAAAAAAATGAAGCTGTGCAAAATACTTAATGAACAATTAGTTTACAGGACATTAAGAGCCTAAGAAAAAATCAAGTAAATGAGTTTACAAAATAACAAGTACTAAAAACTAAAAGTGATATGTCTCTGAACATTATTTATTTTTGGCCATCTACGAATTTTCCTCACCGGAATGGTGAACAAAAAAATCATACAACTATAGGTATACACTAACATTATAAATTAATGTTGTACACAGCAATACACTTTCAGCTCCAATTTGGCGTTATTTCTGACTGCAATGTTTGGAGGGTAAGTTTTGAATTAAATTATTTGCTACTGTTGTTTATGACAGTCAATATGTTTTAGTCAAGTGAGGTTAACAAGAAGGACTCTGGTATAGTAATGGCTTTAGTGAATCTAGTATCACTTCAATGTGGGTGTGACTTCACTACCTCTCAACTCACAGACAGAGTGTTCCTTTGTGATCCATCTTCTCCTAATGCTGTAACTTATCAAGCACAACTACATGGCACAAGACATGCTAATGTCTCCCAACTTGCTAGTATAATTCAAGGCTTGTCCCAGGAGACAACATCTATTCCTGTGCAATTTTCTCTTCTAACCATACAAAGTCTCTGCATCGTATCATCGACCAGTTTATCACCATGCAGTCATAATGATGAGAAAAATCGTGCTCTACCAGTGAATGTTATAGTAGTGGTTGTCATAGTTATTATAGTAATAATAATAATCATGGTAATGGTTGGCATAATTATGGCAGTCTCCATCAGAATTTGTCGGAAGAGTAATATTGACTATGTATTAGCTTTGCACTTAAAAGGATCTGTAATAAGAAAAAATGAAAGTGTCGGTATTAGTAAACAGCCGCTTGAACATGGCAATTATATATTTAATTTTATTATATATATTTTTAAGTACGAAATAGTGCCATCTCCAGCTATCGGTGCTATTGTGAATATTTCATGAAGTATATCAGATCAGAACTGAACTTGACTTGTGTGTAGTATTTGAGTTGATCTCTGGACTAACTCAATCTCCTATGGCTACATGGCCTACTACTACAAGTATTTCAGGATCTATTGAAACTACTACTACTACTGACAGGACAGTTGCTGTGTTAAATATCAATCCATTGAGAACATCTTATCCACTAACTTACAGTCTCCAAGAATCAATATTTATTCCACTTTGAGGCAGGACACAAATGATTCAAGAGTCAATAATAATAATAATACCACAGAGTAAGTAACTTAAACTGTTGTATGAAAATTACATGACTCAAATGCACATTAATTTATTTATTATTGTAACTACCAGTTACAATATTAACAATTTTTTATTTAATTAAGTAATCATTTAAATCGACAAAATACTTTACATATTGTATTATATATTATTTGTGCAGTTCCTGCTCCTGATATTACTATAGTGATATCACCTAGTACACTTGTGGCGGGTGGAGTTGTTAAGAACATCACTCTGACTTGCACTGCCAGTGTCAATAGAGATGTGTGGTAGATGCTGGAGATTTGAGGTATTCTGTCATTTGGACAGATAGAGATGGGTCTGAAGTGAGACGCAATAAAAGGACCGGAGTACTTTCGTGCACCTCGAGCAATATCTCTAACCTCATTTTCTCATTTCTTAGTTCTACTGACACTGTCTTTTCCTACCATTTTCTGTTTTCCTGCCATGATGTAATTTCATAGAGTCTCAAAATACGTTACAGTGTAGCAGTGCTGGAGTAGCATCAGCTAACATCAGTCTACAGTGTAGCAGTGCAGGAGTAGCATCTGCTAACATCAGTTTACAGCGTAGCAGTGCAGGAGTAGCATCAGCAAACATCAGTTTACAGTGTAGCAATGAAGGAGTAACATCTGCTAACATCTGTTTACAGTGTAGCAGTGCAGGAGTAGCATCAACTAACATCACTTTACAGCATAGCAGTGCAGGAGTAGCATCAGCTAACATCACTTTACAGCGTAGCAGTGCAGGAATAGCACCTGCTAGCATCAGTTTACAGTGTAGCAGTGCAAGAGTAGCATCTGCTAGCTTGTGATCAGTGCCTTAAAATTAGTGTAATTTGAGCATGTGTTTGATATGCAATAGCTAGCTATAGATATTTTGTAAACATGCAAGATTATTAAAATGGTTTTTTTAAATCCTGTTATTGATAGTAAAACTATTAAAACATATTGCACTTATATACCAATCTTAATAGTCATTATTACAAACTTAGAACATCTATATTATTCTTACTTCAGATCCAGTGGATTAATTCCAAATAATTTTTTGCGCTCTTCTAAGGCTGATAATTTCTTTGACTGTGAATATGATGAAGATGACCTGTCAGAACTACCGAAAAAGGAGAGATTGGCAGTGTAAAACTGCAGCCAATTCAGCAAGGATATATTATTTAGAGCAATAATGAACAATAAAGGTCCTGCTTTTTATCCCCAATTACATTTTTATGCACTGATATTGTTAGTAAAATAAATCAACAAACAAGGAAAATGCCTAATAGTGCTGCAAGTTAAGCAATTGCTTTTATGAAATCAAGCTGTTAGCTTGCATCTAATGCTGTTAGCTTGCACCTAATGTTGTTGACTTGCATCTACTGCTGTTAGCTTGAATCTCACCCAATTAGTTGCTTCCATGTAATACTGTTAGCATGCATCTCATGCCAGCACATTGCATTTCATGCTCTCAGTTCGCAGCTCACTCCGTATAGCGTGATTCTTTAATATTGTGGCGGCACGAATCATCCGCCATAGTATGACCCTTTACCTACTGCTACGCTGGAAAATGGTCTGGTGGCATTACTATAATTGTAACCAAATACCTTTCCGATCTCCGGGGTAAGTTGCGGTTCCGGTCGATGTTGTCAGTAATTTAGAGTAATAGCAGCCACTCAACCGGCTTTATTTCAGCGGTCCCAAGACTTTCACGTACTTGAGAAGGAATGAAGTTGTGGAGCTTACTGCAAATAAGATGCCAAACACTAGGAATAATGAAAGGGCTGCAGGGCGAGTAATTTTAGGGCTTTTAAAATAGTAGACATAATTCAGCGAGCGAGCGAAGCGAGCGAAGCTGACTCTCAGTCGTGTTCAATTGAGATTTCAGATATATATATATAGGTATGTATACGTACGTCAAAAATTTTCGCCCGCGCTTCTAATTACGTAAGTTAGGTAAAGCGTTCACAGTTCCAGTATTTATTTTCAATTAACGAGCGCGGAGAATCCTGCTGCACTGCCTTACCCAACTTTGTTTCAACCAAAAAGTTTATAGCTACTCTCTTCTTGAAACAATTGTGAAGTCTTTGTCAAGCTGCGCTTCTTTGCCACTGCTTTCGAAGTTTATTCAGGTAATTCTGTTAGTTTAGTCTGGGATCAGAGACTTTAGATTCTCTGATGCTAACTGAGAATGGAAAGGGTTACACTGTGCACTACAGTTAGATGTAATTTCTGTCCTATTTTTCTGTAAAAAGAGTCTGCTTGCTCCCCATGCATTTGCGCTATTCGAGCGCACCACTAGTATACAAGAAAGCGTTGCTTTTTAAATATTATTGTAAGGGGCGTATCAGCGAGTTTAGTAATAATTGGCGAGCGAGCGTAGCGAGCGAGACACTTACAGGGGTAACACAATCGAAAATCGGGGATGTTTGTTTATTGGCGAGCGAGCGTAGCGAGCGAGACACTTACAGGGGTAAAAATGAAAAAATCGGGGATGTTTATTGGCGAGCGAGCGTAGCGAGCGAGACAGTATTAGGGGTGGACAATGCAAAATCGGGTATATGTTATATATATATATATATGTATGTATGTATGGATGGTACGTATGCTCTTTAAATGCGCGCGCTTCTAATTACGTAAGTTAGGTAAAGCGTTCACAGTTCCAGTTTTTTTCAATTAACGAGCGCGGAGTATCCTGCTGCAGACGCAACATTGTTTCAACCGAAAAGTTTACAGCTACTCTCTTCTTGAAACAATCGTGAAGTCTTTGTCAAGCTGCGCTTCTTTGCCACTGCTTTCGAAGTTTATTCAGGTAATTGTTAGTTTAGTCTGGGATCAGAGACTTTAGATTCTCTGATGCTAACTGAGAATGGAAAGGGTTACACTGTGCACTACAGTTAGATGTAATTTCTGTCCTATTTTTCTGTAAAAAGAGTCTGCTCGCTCGCCATGCATTTGCGCTATTCGAGCGCACCACTAGTTTATTTATATATATGGACGTACGTATGTCATTTTGTACTTTGACCCTCCGTATTTTTGTGTTCGCTCCACGTTCGACCGCGTCCCAAACTTCACTAACCAGAATCCTCCGGTTTAGCGACCATTACCCGTATCACCTTAGAAATTGAATTGTTTACGGCTTTGAATTGTTTTGCGGGTGCAGTTAAAACAAATCTTATGGGAGCTCCATTTCTATTCGAGTTAGTGGCGGTGGTAAGTTAATGCGCTATTTGTCACAGTTATAAGCCCTACTCAACAGTATTTACTTAAAAATGCATTGTCTACTAGACGAACCACGAATGTAAGTCTTGCGTAGGTATGCTCAGTTGTGTGAAAGTATAGTGCGTTACAACTACTATTAGAATATCACAAAAAAAATTTTAAATAACGTGATTTGATTTTGTTGCTTCTTTTTCAATTCAAACTGTTGCGGGAGCGGTTACTATGACATTGAAGCCCCTTTACCTCATACGTAATTTAAAAACTCGACTTTATTTTAATAGCTTGAGTATTAGTTGTTAAAATCAAATTTAACAATAGTGTAGTTTAAGGCTCGCTCGCCATTTGTGCTCAAGCACACCACTAGTTTATTTATTTATTTATATATATGGACGTACGTATGTCATCGCGTTTTTGTGTTAGTTATGTGGTCGACCCCGTTCCAAATTGCAACTACTAAACAGAATTTGACCGCTGGTTTAGTCGATCCTACCACGTCTCACCACAACCTTAGAAAGTGAATTGTTACCCGTTTGAATTCTTGTTGCGGGTGCAATTCAAACTGGAAAACTTAAGGGCTTCCATTTCTATTCGAGTTAGTGGCGGTGGTAATCATGCGCTCTTTGTCATTGTATAAGCCGTGCCACAAGTATTTAACTTGAAAATCATTGTCCACTAGACTACCGCGACGTAAGTCTGTGGTAGTGCAAGTTCCATTGTGTCAAAGCATTGTGTGTTTACACCACTACTTAGCTAAAGAAATATCACAAAGAAAACTTTTAAATAACGTGTATTGTTTGGTTGTTGTTGTTTTTTCCTTCAATTCAAGCAGTTGCAGAGTGTTAGTTGTTACTATGGCACTGAAATCCCTTTACCCTGTATGCTAAATAAACAAACTGGACCTTATTTTCAGTAGCTTCAGTGTTAGAAGTCAGTGTTTTTTTCCTTCCAAGCAGTTGCAGAGAGTTGTTACTATGGCACTGAAATCCCTTTACCCTGTATGCTAAATTAAAAAACTGGACCTTATTTTCAGTAGTTAGAAGTCAAAATCATAATAGTATAGTCTTTAGGCTCGCTCGCCATTTGTGCTCAAGCACATCACTAGTAAAGGTAACTGTGGTGTGAAAAAACAGTATAGATGAAGAATTATTCTTCCTTTCTAATTGTGTACTGAGTTTGGACATTGAGACCCATATACCCCAATTACGAATAGCCCTTCAGTTTCAGAGGTTTTAACATGCAAGAACTAAACAACTATTGAGAACTGAAGAACTGAAGAACTGACAATTACTCATGACAAGTGAACAAAACCACACGAAACAGGACATAACATAAAAAAAACAGAAATGACATAATGCATAATGACCTTGGGAACACACATAAAAAAACAATCATAAAAGAACAATTGACCTCGAGTAACAACATACATAGTGTTTGAATTTCCAATGGTAGATCAGTGAACACTACTAATTGGGCTCATAGCGATCGACCTGATTATGAATTCTAGTATAACGACAAATGTCTATATTAGGTTGTTCATTGGTAGCTGAACTAGAAATTGGAATAGGTACAGGATTAGGTTTTCTGAGATTGACTAATACTAGTTGATTCTTGGTTCTCAATTGGTAGTATAATAGTATCTGGACTGGTTGATTCATCTGTAGAATCAGACATCGGAGAGTGTTCAGTAATAGATGGACTAACACTAGGAAATGATACGTCCGGCACTTCAACTGATACATTTCGATCTCGTAATTGTCCTGAATGACATTTCTGGACTCGACCATCACTGAGTTCAACATTAGTAACTTACTCTGAACAGTTCCTGGTAATCACTTGTCACCTCTTTGAGTGTTGTGCACCCACACTTTCGATCCAATAGCGAAAATTCTATCTCTTGATTTTGATTCATGTTGCTTTTTCTGTGCTTGTTGTTTACTCTCTACCCTTCCTGACAAATTAAGATGCACACGATTCTTTTTCAACCCCTTCTTGATGATCTGTACAGGCCTCTCTGCAAGGCCGTAAGATGCCGGATGATAGGGAGCACTTGTCTAGTGATGTATACCATTAGCATGTAAGAAAGTTTCAAAATCCTCACAGACAAAACAAGTTCCATTATCTGTCACTAAAGTCTCAGGAATACCCAATCTTGCAAACTGTTCTCTTTGTTCCTCAATAACTGTTGCAGATGTAGCATCGGGAGTCCATGATGCTTCTATCCATTTAGAATGTGCATCCACCAGTACCAGAACCATCTTCCCATTGATTGGAACAGCAAATTCCAAATGTAACCTGATCCATGGCCGTGTAGGCCATGACCAGGGGTGTAAGGGAGACATAGGTGGGACTGCTTGTACAGATAGACACATGTGACACTGACACACTAAAGTTTCAATATCCTTAGTCACATCACAAGTACATCCTGGCCAGATTCTTCATCCTTGCCATGCCTGAATGGCCGTCAAGCAACTGGTGAAGAACAGCTCCTCAACAAATTTCTAAATTATCACGCGTGATCCCCACATCACATAATGTTGCTCCACTGATAACTCTAACTTCCAGTCAAAATATGGTCGTAATTCAGGGTGAGAATCAATTGAGTCAGACAAGCCTTGCCTTGAGTACAACTCCACAATGGATAACACAGAGTCCTTACGAGTCTCTTCTGCAATCTGTTTTGCTATGACTGGAGAGTCATCCAAATGTTGGAATAATAACACCATCTCCGGGAGAGCTGGCTGAGTGCCAAGCTCAGTAGGCAAAGGGAGACGTGATAACGCATCGGCATTTGACTTACTCGAACTGTGATAGATATAGATAATATCTGCGAACGCGAGCAGAAGCTTGGGGTGAAGTGGATTTGCACTCACTAGGCAAACCCAGCAAAGGCTTGTGGTCAGTAATAAGTTGAAATGATTGACCAAAGAGATGAGTAAAATTGTTTAACACCAAAAACGCAAGCTAGCCCTTCCTTCTCTACCTAAGAGTATTTTTTCTCGGGTGGTTTCAGGGTACGAGAGGCATATCCTTCCTATAAGTCGCTCAGATCCATTTGGCATTCTATGTGCTAACACTACACCAATACCATACTGAGAAGCATCGCACGCTAGCAAAAAGGAAGGGAAGAATCAAAGTGAATCAGCAAATTGTGAGAAACTAGCAAATCTTTAGACTTTTGAAGTGCACTTTCCTGATGAGTAGACCACTTCCACTTAGTATTCTGTTGCAGGAGTTCATACAATGGTGCTAAGTGAGTAGAAAGATTAGGCAAAAATTTTCCATAATATGTACTAAGAAATCACAGATATGATTTCAGTTCTGTAATATTCTTGGGAGTAGGGGCATTCTGTATTGCCTTCGCCTTAGCTGTCCAAATGTATCTCAAGTATGAAATAGACAGCGCAAGAAACTATTATTTTGATATCTTAGCACGCAGGTTAGGTTCTTTGAGTCACTTCAAAACTTCTTCCAGTGACAACAAATGTTCCACTTGTGTTTGATTAGAGATCAGAATATCATCTAAGTAAATAACGACACCAGGAATTCCATGCAGTAACTGTTCCATAGTCTTTTGAAAAATACCCGGAGAAGATGCTACTCTGAAAGGCAATTGAGTATAACGGTAAATCCTTTATATGAGTGTTTTTAACACACAATTTATTGACCGTTCATCAAGTACAAGCTGTTAATAGGCAATTGACAGAGATAGATTTTTGTAAAAATTCTTTCCTTTAGTTAATGTAGCAAAAAGATCCTCAATTTTTGGAATCAGGTAGCAATTTCATTTAGGAAACTGGGTTAACAGTAACTCGAAAGTCACCACACACCCTCACAGACTCCTTCTCACTTTTAATGACA